>OGOM01002056.1_pt1 | contig 12841 bp, 7 predicted proteins | sample 1552681 | NCBI WGS metagenome assembly OGOM01 (sample SAMEA2580188, study PRJEB22360) | human gut metagenome | biome: human gut; feature: human-associated habitat; material: faeces | place: Denmark | collected 2008/2010 | reverse complement strand
AGACTAATGGTTTGCAAAACTATGATGATCTTTATGCTGATGTGCTTCTTTGGGCCCGTGAAGGTTGGATAGACTATAACATTCCGCAGATATACTGGCAGATAGGTCATCCGGTAGCTGATTATGAGACATTGGTGAAGTGGTGGGCTACGCATTCGGAGAACCGTCCGTTATTTATCGGCCAGTCAGTGACAAATACGATTCAGCACGCTGACCCGCAGAATCCTTCTATGAATCAGCTTCCCCGGAAAATGGCTTTACAGCGTGCTTACCAGACGATTGGCGGTAGTTGTCAATGGTATGCGGCAGCTGTTGTTGAAAATCAGGGAAGATATCGCGATGCGCTGGTTTCGGAATATCACAAATATCCGGCATTAATCCCCGTATTCGACTTTATGGATGATAAGGCTCCGGACAAGGTGCGCAAGATGAAGAAAATATGGACTGAAGACGGCTATGTGCTTTTCTGGACTGCTCCGAAAGCTGAAACGGAAATGGATAAGGCTGTGCAATATGTGGTCTATCGTTTTGGCAGAAAAGAAAAGGTGAATCTTGACGACCCTTCACATATTGTTGCTATCACCCGTAATCCTTTCTACAAACTTCCATACGAAACAGGAAAAACAAAGTACCGCTATGTGGTGACTGCGTTAGACCGTCTTCATAATGAATCGAAGTCGGTTAGCAAGAAAGTAAAACTGTGATAAAAGTAAAACTGTAATAAGTGAAGAATAGAAAAAGAGGCTGACTAACAATTCAGTAGTATCTTCAATTCTCCTCCTTCGGGAAGGAGGAGTCCCCGTAGGGGGAGGTGGTAGGAAAATACATAAGTCGTTTATTTTCAATATTGTGTATCCGCCTACCACCCCAGCAATTAATAAAGCAATAGTCCTGCAATGCCGCAGGCTATAATCATTAATATAGGATTAGCTTTATATTTTCTGGTTCCGATGAAAGCGACTAGAAAGATGATAATACTGATAACGAATGAGTAAGTGTCAGTTGTCGGTGAACCGAAATTTTCTACATTCATCAATACCAGTGCGGCGGAAGCCAACAGGCCGACAACTGCGGGACGCAGTCCGCTAAATATGGATTCTACTACCGGATGTTTCTGATATTTCAGGAAGAATTTGCTAATGGTCAGCATCAAGATGAAGGAGGGGAGGACTACAGCAAAGGTAGCAATGACCGATCCCACGACACTCCCCGTAGAGGTGAATCCGACGTACGTAGCCGCATTAATCCCGATAGGTCCCGGTGTCATTTGGCTGATTGCAACAATATCCGTGAACTCCTGCGAGCTCACCCAACCATAACGGGTTACTACTTCCCCTTGAATCATGGAGAGCATCGCATAACCTCCTCCAAATCCAAAGAGCCCGATCTTAAAAAACGTATAGAATAACTGAAGATAGATCATCTCTTTTTAATTTTTTACCATGAATCTTGAATAATGAACAGGGAATGATAACTCTCGACTCTCCATTCTCAACTTTCTACTTTTCTAAATTTTCCCCAAAGGAAGCCTCCCACTCCCGCAGCAATAATAATCCAGATAGGCGAGAACCCCAATAGCCAGATCAGCAGTGCCGAAACAACAGGAATCCACAGGTTGTGGCGGTTGATTTTAGCGGACCGGCCCATTGTGAAAGTCGGGGCGGCAATAAGTGCCACTACCGCTGGTCGGATTCCTTTGAAGATGCGTTCCACAATCGGGTTGTCTTTAAAACTATGGAAAAATAGAGCAATCGCCAATATAATGATGAAGGAAGGCAAAATTGTTCCTAATGCTGTGATAATACTTCCTCGGATACCACGCAACTTGTATCCTATAAAGATAGAAATATTGACTGCCAAAATGCCCGGAGCAGATTGGGAGATAGCCAGCAGGTCGATAAAATCTTCCTGCGCAATCCATTTCCGCTTCGTAACAATTTCATTCTCAATAAGCGGCACCATTGCGTACCCTCCTCCGATAGTAAAGGCGCCTATTTTAAAAAAAATTCCAAATGATTCGAGATAGATGTTCATTCTTTCTTTTCTCCTCCTTTCTTGTTTGTTCTCTTTTCTTTGCCGTATTGGCTGGGACTTACGTTAAAATGCTTCTTGAATACTTCACGGAAGTATTTCGCATCACTGAATCCTGTCATTTCTGCTATTTCTGTTATGCTATGTGTGTTCTCTTTCAACAACTGCACGGCATACTTCAACCGGATCAGACGGATATAATCTCCCGGAGCCTGGTCGGTCAATGCCCTGAGTTTGTTGTAGAAACTTGTACGGCTCATGCCTACCAGGTTGCAAAGTACATCTACGGTAAGGGCCGGGTTATCTATATTGTCTTTTATATGCTTTTTGACGTTGGCAATAAACTTCCAGTCAATGTCCTGTGAGCAGTTGATGCATTCGTCATCTTCTTCCTCATCATCCAGCTCCAGATTGGCATACTTACTGCGCAAAAGAGCACGGTTAGTCAGCAGATTGTCGACAGTCGCTTTTAATATACCTATATTAAACGGTTTCAAGATGTATTCGTCGGCACCGATTTTAAGTCCGGACAAGATATCTTTCTCATTATTCAGAGCTGTCAGCAGGATAACCGGAATGTGCGATGTCTCTATGTTGTTTTTGAGTTCCTTGCATAATTCGTCTCCCCGCATTTCCGGCATCATAATATCAGAGATAACCAACTCCGGTTTGTATTCGGGGATGATCGTCAACGCTTCTTTTCCGTTGGAACACGTTTGTACAGTATATTCTTCTGATAATGTCTGCAACAGATAGTTGCGTAATTCATCGTTATCCTCCACAATCAGAATCCGCCGGTGTTCACCGTTCAACTTCTTATGTGCGTTTTCGTATATTTCGGGTGAGGGAGCAGGTACATTGCTTAGGGTTCTGTTTTCCTGACGTTGTTTGCTCAGTGTTGCCAGATGTGCCTTACGGAAACGCTTGCTGTCTTTCGGGAAAGATACCTTGATAACCGAACCTTGATTTTCCACACTTGACAAATTAATCTTACCTTTATGCAGCCGCACTAATTTCCAGACAAGCATCAGTCCGATCCCGCTACCCGTCACTTTGGAGTTGATCGCATTACTGCCACGGAAATGCAGCTTGAACAGTTTTTTCTGTTCGCTGGCCGGAATTCCGATTCCTGTATCCCTGACTTCGACGCTCCACGAGTCTGTATTGTCGGACACGAAAATCTGTACATTACCGTTTTCCGGAGTGTACTTCAAGGCGTTCGAGATTATGTTTTTCAGGATTGATTCCATTTTTTCCTTATCAAACCATACATTCATATACCTGAAATTACTTTCGTGGGTGAAGTTGATATGTTTGATATTGGCGTACTGCTGGAAAGCATTGTATATTTCGGTTGTAAATGTGTTCAGTTCATGTTCCGAAATATATAGTTCGGAGGAATATACGTCCGCCCTCTCGAAGTTTATTAGATTGGTGGTGAGACGTAGCAGGGCATTTACATTCCGTAATGCAGTATTCATATTGGATATTCCTTCCTTGCTTAGTTCTTCTTTTTCACGAAGATCTTCCAGTGGCGCTTTGATAAGCGTCAACGGAGTACGGATGTCGTGTGCAGTGTTGATAAAGAAATGAATCTTTTCGTCGGACACTTTACGTTGTTTCCTTAGGATCAGAATACGTAATGAGACAGCAGCGATAAAGACAAGGATAACGATATAGAGCAACATTGCCCAAACGGTCAGCCAAAAAGGCTGGGCGATGATAATATCTATACTCCTTTCTTCGAGCATAATACGCTGGTCCTCATTGGAGATAGCGCGTACCCTTAACGTATATTTTCCCGGTGCGAGGTTAGTATAACGGATTGTGTTTTCTGTCCCCGGTTTGCTCCATTCTTCGTAAAAGCCTTCCAGTTTCCAGGAATAAAGGACATTAGAAGGATAGTCATAGTTGATAGAAGAAACCTGTAACGAGAAAATATTCTGGTTATATTTTAATTTCAGCTCTTTCGTATTGTTGATACTTGCCTTTAGCGGGGAATTTTTGTCTCCCGGGTAGATCGTTTGATAAAACAGTTTGAAATCGCTGAATATCATTTTGGAAGAATAGGTTCTGGGCAGTTTCATGTCTTTATTGAACTCTACTGCCCCGTTCGAACTTCCGAAAATAAAGTTATTGTTCTTTCGCAGGGTACCGGACAATGCATTGAAATGTGTGGTCATAAGTCCCATTTCTTTTGTCCAGTTGTGAAATGTTTTTTGGTTAGGATAAAAGCTGGTCAGACCGCTTTCCGTGCTAAGCAAAATATCTTCGTCAGCGTCTGAAAGCAAGGTATAGATATTGTTGGAAATCAATGCGCAATTTCCCGTATGATAATGAGTGAACAGTTTGGTGTGAGGATCGTAAATTAATAATCCGGAGCCACTGGTTCCTATATATAGCGATCCTTTCTTGGTCTGGTATAAAGAATATATATAGTTTGATTCTACGGGAAGTTTGATACGTTCATATTTACCCGATTCTTTATCCAATAAAAACAATCCGGTCGCACTGCCTATCCACATACTTTTGGCATTGCGTTCGAGAATTGCAGTAATGGAGTTCAGTCCGTGGTACAGTTGTATATTTTTAGTGTGTACATTGATACGTTTCAGATTATAAAATCCTCCGCTCCAGATATTTCCTTGTGAGTCTTTACGGATATCACGTATATACTTATCCGGGCGTATGTTCTCATATGCATACGAAGCCGGAGTAAAATAGCTGACATTGGAAGATCTCTTGTCTATCTGATAAATGCCGGAGAAGTATCCGCCGGCCCAGACAACTCCGGGAAGCACTTCGCACAGGGTAGTGAAAATATGACTTCTGCTATCCTGGTTCTTCTCAAAAGAACTGAGGAAGGAACGCCATTGTCCGGTCTTGGAATTTAAGAGACTGATTCCATTATTGGTTCCGAACCATAAGTCACCGTCACTGTCTTCGATAATCGAATTAACCTGGTCGTTTATCAAAGACTGTCTGTTGCCGATAGAATGCTTGAGCCATTTATAGCTGGAATAGCGATTATTCTGTACGGTGATTCCGATAGGGTAGTTCGCTAACCATATCCGTTCTTCTTCATCTATATAAAGATCATTGATACTGTTGCCGTTCATGCCGTTATTACTGTTGTAATCAGCAATAATGTAAGGCTCCATCTGATAGGTTTCAACATTCATTTTATGCACACCGCCGCCATCTGACGCTATCAACAATTCTTTGGCGTTTAAGGGCTTGATTCGTGTAATGCTGATTTCTTTCAGACTATGTGGAGGTTGTGTGACGGACTTGGTCGACATATCATAGATGAGCACTCCCCGTTGGAAAGTTCCGATAAACAATTTACGAATCTTTGTGTCGAAATGTAGATCGAGTATTTGTGCTTTCACATTCTCTAGCTTGTCGCAGTGAATAAGTTCCAGTGTGTTGTTTTCCAACTTGGCATAGTGGATTCCCATTTCCGTGCCAATGAAGTAATGTGTGTCGTCAATCTGTTCGATGTCATTGATTTCTTCACTGATGTCATTCTTTATGTGAGTGACTTCTCCTGTATCCGTGTTATAAATAAAGATAGTTTCCTCATTACACAACCAGATATGCTTGCTCTGATCGAGCCATGCGAAACTTACCGGAGCCGGCAAATCACGGAAGTTCTCTATGGGCAGTTTATATACGAGTGTGAAGCAGTCATGGATCTGGTCATACCGGAATATCTTTCCTTTTTTCCCGATTTCCCATAATACGTCTTCCTTATCAATATATAGCCAATTGAGGTTCAGTAGCGAATTAACCTCTACGTCACCGTCCATTAGTTTGTATCGTTTGAAATCTTTTCCATTGTATCTGTCAATACCTTCATGGGTGAGGAACCACATATATCCGGTTCTGTCTTTCTGGATATAGTAAACTCGCCGGTTGCTTAGCCCATCTTCCACTCCAATATATTGGTACGTCTGAGCGATACAGGTTAGAGGAAACAATAAGATTAGAAAAATCCATTTTTTCATATAAATAGGACTTTTAAGGGTTATTGAATCTTGTTCTGAGGGGGAAAGTTTGACAAAATTAAGAAGATTTTTCGACACTACAAAATTTTGGAGTAAGGATTACGTCGTACTTGAATTGAAGCGGATGAGGAGCTTTTTCAGCTATTTGTATTTAGTGCTTATTTGTAGAACTTTAGTTGTATATAAACGAATTTAGGTAGTAGGAATATTGGGATAAACTAAAAGGCTGGTACTTCCCAAAAAGTACCAGCCTTAAAAAATATAAAGCAATTATTTATCTCACCTTTTCTTCAATCCACTTGCGGGCATTGACAAATGCTTCAATCCACGGAGTTACCTGATCGCTGTTTTTGCGGTCTGCCGGATAACAACCGTTCTGCCATGGGAAGATAGCGCGTTCCAAGTGAGGCATCATAGCCAGATGACGGCCGTCGGCGCTGGCAAGTCCGGCGATAGAATAGTCGGAACCGTTCGGGTTTCCGGGATATTCGTCATAGCTGTATTTTGCCACTACATTATATTTGTCTTCATCGTAAGGCAGAGAGAATTTTCCTTCTCCGTGAGCTACCCAGATACCTAGTTTGCTACCGCTCAATGAACCGAACATAACGCTGCGGTTGGTAGGGATAGTCAGGCCGACAAAGGTAGACTCGAATTTATGGGAATCATTGTGAAGCATCTTACCTTTCTTTTTGTGTTCAGGATTGATAAGTCCAAGCTCCATCATCAACTGGCAACCGTTACAGATACCCAGTGACAATGTATCTTCACGAGCATAGAATTTATCGAGTGCTTCTTTTGCCTTTTCGTTGAACAAGAAACCGCCTGCCCAGCCTTTGGCTGAACCAAGTACGTCGGAGTTGGAGAAACCGCCGCAATAAACGATCATGTTTACGTCTTCCAGTGTTTCACGTCCGCTGATAAGGTCGGTCATTGTCACATCTTTCACGTCAAAACCTGCCAAATAGAGTGAATAAGCCATTTCGCGTTCGCCGTTCGTTCCTTTTTCGCGGATGATAGCTGCGCGGACACAGCTCGGAGTACGACGGTCCGGAGTAATACCGTATTGAGAAAGTTTGCCTTTGAATTCTGGCATGAAAGCAAATTCAACCGGCTGCATCTTGTAGTTTTCAAAACGTTTTTTGGCGCAACCGTTCATGGACTGTTTGCGGTCGAGCAGGTAAGAAGAAGAATACCATACATCACGCATATAGTCGATACCGAATTGGTAGGTAGCGTCTCCTTTGGATACGAGGATGTGGCGTTCGTCGGTCGGCTTACCGATTTTGATATAGCCTACACCGGCATCTTCCAGTATCTTCTTGACTTCTTCTTTATGCTTGTTGCTCACCTGGATAACGATACCCGGGTTTTCGGCAAACAATATCTTGACGAGGTCCTGCTCTTTCATCTTGTCGAGGTCGATTTCCATACCGCCCTCTACATTGGCGAAGCACATTTCGAGCAGCGTAGTGATAAGACCGCCGGCCGAAATGTCGTGTCCGGCAAGAACAAGTCCCTTATTGATTAATTCCTGTACAGCCAGGAAAGCGTCACGGAAGTATTCGGCATCTTGTACGCAAGGAACTTCGTCGCCTACTTTACCCAGTGACTGTGCGAAGGCGGAGCCGCCCAGCTTCAGCTTGTCGAAACTGAAGTCGATATGGTACAGCGTGGTTTTCTCATCGTTGACAAGCACGGGAGATACCACTTTCTTCACATCTGAAACCTCGCCGCCTGCAGATACGATAACCGTACCCGGAGCGATGACTTTGCTGCCGTCGGGATATTTCTGCGTCATGGACAAAGAGTCCTTACCCGTAGGAACATTGATTTGCAGGGCGCAACAGAAGTCGCTCAACGCCTTTACCGCCGTATAAAGACGTGCGTCCTCGCCCTCTTGCGAGCGGCACGGCCACATCCAGTTGGCTGACAGGGACACGCTGTCCAGACCTTCGGCAAGCGGAGCCCAGATCAGGTTGGTCAACGCTTCGCTGACGGAGAGGATAGAACCGGCTGCCGGGTCGGCAAGGGCTGCCTGCGGAGCATGTCCCAAAGAAGTTGCGATACCTTTTTCGCCGCGATAGTCCAAAGCTACGACACCGCAGTCGCTCAACGGCAACTGGAGTTCGCCCTGGCATTGCTGGCGGGCAATCTTACCTGTTACGGAACGGTCTACCTTGTTTGTCAACCAGTCTTTGCAGGCAACGGCTTCCAGTTGGAGTACGTTGGTAAGGTATTCGTGCAGTTGCGACAATTCGTATTCCGGCATTTCATAATGACGTTCTACGGTCTTGTCCACCATATAGGTTTTGGGTGAAGAGCCGAACATCTGTTCTACGGCAAGGTCGAACGGGCGTACGCCGTCGGCTTGCTGGAAAGCGAAGCGGTGGTCGCCGGTGGTTTCACCGACTACATACATCGGAGCGCGTTCGCGTTCGGCTACCTTACGTACGTGTTCGATGGCTTCTTCCTGAATCAGCAGACCCATGCGCTCCTGACTCTCGTTGGCTATGATTTCTTTGGCAGACAAAGTCTTGTCGCCGATAGGCAGCTTGCTCATGTCGATAAGTCCGCCGCACTCTTCTACCAACTCGGACAGGCAGTTTACATGTCCGGCAGAACCGTGGTCGTGGATGGAAACCACAGGGTTGGTGTCTTCTTCGCAAAGTGCACGTACTACGTTGTAGGCACGTTTCTGCATCTCTGCATTGGCACGCTGTACGGCATTCAGCTCGATGCCGCTGCTGTAGCGTCCCGTATCTACGGATGACACGGAACCGCCGCCCAAACCGATGCGGTAGTTGTCGCCACCGATCACGACAACCTTGTTGCCGGCTTCGGGAGCGCCTTTCAGGCAGTCGCGTTGTGTACCGTATCCCACACCGCCGGCAAGCATGATGACTTTGTCGTAACCGTACACCTCATCTTTCTCTTTGTGTTCAAAGGTGAGTACGGAACCGCAAATCAGCGGCTGGCCGAACTTGTTTCCGAAATCGCTGGCGCCGTTGGATGCCTTAATCAGGATTTGTTCGGGAGTCTGGTACAGCCATTTGCGCACCGGAAGTATCTCTTCCCAGGGACGGTCCTCGTCCGTGCGGGGGTAGGAAGTCATGTATACGGCTGTTCCGGCAATAGGCCATGAGCCTTTACCGCCGCCCATACGGTCGCGGATTTCACCGCCCGTACCGGTAGATGCACCGTTGAAAGGCTCTACGGTGGTAGGGAAGTTGTGGGTTTCGGCTTTCAGGGAGATAACACTCTTGATGTCCTTTATCTGGAAGAAGTCGGGCTTGGAGTGGTCTGCTGGGGCAAACTGCTCGATAACCGGACCTTCGGCAAAGGCAACATTATCTTTATAGGCCGATATAATCTTGTTTGGATTTTCCTGGGTGGTCTTCTTAATCATCTGGAAGAGGGAAGATTCCTGCTCCACTCCGTCGATGATGAATGTGCCGCCGAAAATTTTGTGACGGCAGTGCTCGGAGTTGATTTGCGCAAAACCGAATACCTCGGAGTCGGTTAGCGGACGTCCCAGGTCTTTCTCCACTTTCTTGAGGTAATCCATCTCTTCTTTGGAGAGCGCCAGACCTTCTTTTTCGTTGTATGCTTCCAGGTCGTCAATGTGGATAATCGGTTCCGGCTGGCGGTTGGTCGTAAATACGTTTTGGTCCAGACCTTTATACATACGTTGCAGCATCGGGTCGTGGTCTGCGTTTTCATCTTTCACAGGGAAATATTCTTCGATACGGGTGATACCGTTCAGACCCATGTTCTGGGTGATTTCCACAGCATTGGTACTCCAGGGAGTAATCATCTCGCGGCGCGGACCTACGAAATGTCCTTTCAGGTTGTCTTCACTTTCGGGGGTGGCTTCTCCAAAAAGCCAGCAGAGTTTGTCGCTGTCTGCCTGGGTAAGTTCGTGGTCGCATTCTACGGCAATCACGCTCTTGGATGGTGTTCTGAAAAAAAGAATCATACTTTTATTTAAGAGTTTACGATTTGCTACTTTGTGATTGAAACTATGCTATTGTCTGTCAGTTAGCTTCTTCTCTTTTCTTCCTGGGTGCAAAGATAGTACAAACCGGAGGCAGAATAAAACGAACTTGTCTGTTTTTTTATGCCGGGATGCAGTTTACCTTTGCTTTTGGCGCAAAGATAAAGAAAATCGTCGGGTAGGAGAAAGAAAAGGAAATAAAAAACTTCAGTGGAATGGGGGAAGTCCGCCCCGCCGGATGATTGACTTTGTATCTAAACTCCTTTTCTGACGAAAAAACGTTAACTCTATTCGGTTGTCTCATAAAAAAGTCCGATATTTGCAGGCATGATTCAGATTGAGACCATACTTGACATATTATGGAAAGGGTTCATAATAGGTGTTATCGTATCTGCACCGTTGGGCCCCGTAGGAGTATTGTGCATTCAGCGTACTTTGAACAAAGGGCGTTGGTATGGTTTTGTGACCGGTATAGGCGCCTCGCTGAGTGATATTGCCTATGCTTTGCTGACAGGCTACGGAATGAGTTTCGTATTCGATTATGTCAACAAGAATATCTTCTATCTGCAACTGTTCGGGAGTATCCTGCTGCTGATATTCGGTATTTATACGTTCCGCAGCAATCCGGTGCAGTCCATTCGTCCGGTATCCACCAGCAAGGGGTCTTACTTTCACAATTTTATCACAGCGTTCGCTGTCACTCTCTCCAATCCGCTTATCATATTTCTTTTTGTAGGCCTTTTTGCGCGCTTTGCTTTTGTAAGCGAAGGCGTGTTGGTCTTTGAGGCCGTTACGGGGTATCTTGCCATTGCTTTGGGAGCATTGACGTGGTGGTTTGGAATTACCTTTTTTGTCAACAAGGTCCGTACGCAATTCAATTTACGCGGCATTTGGATATTGAACCGTATTATCGGCGGCATTGTCATGGTGGTATCTGCATTCGGACTGGTGTTTACGCTGATGGGCGAATCGCTCTATTAGTTACGGGAACGGACCGCGGTATCTTGGTGAAGAATATAAATTATAAATCATAAATCATCTCAACGTGAAGATTTCACAGCAACTGAAAGAGAAGAATATTGCCGAATACCTTATATATATGTGGCAAGTGGAGGATTTGCTTCGTGCTAACAAGTGCGATATAGACCTGATTCGCAGCAATGTCATTTCCCGTTATCCTGCCGAAGAACATGCGGCTCTGGAGGAGTGGTACGGCAATCTTGCCGATATGATGCGTGCCGAGGGGGTGACGGAGAAAGGGCATTTGCAGATTAACCGCAACGTTATCCGCAACCTTACGGACCTGCATGCCGATTTGCTGGTTTCCACGAAGTATCCCTTTTATAATGCGGCATATTTCAAAGCGTTGCCTTTTATTGTGGAATTGCGGCAAAAGAGCGGACAGGCGGAAGAATCCGAATTGGAGACCTGTTTTGAAGCGCTTTACGGCATATTGCTGCTGCGTTTGCAGAAAAAGGAAATCAGCCAGGGTACTGCCAAGGCGATAGAAGCCATCAGCAGTTTTCTTTCCCTGCTTGCCAATTATTACGACAAAGAGAGGAAAGGCGAGTTGAAACTGGATAATGACTGACGGAATGTTTGCATGAAGCAGGGTAATAGTCGGGTGATAAATAGTAAACTGAAAATAGTCAACGTACCTGTGTGTTGGAGATAAAAGAGGTATCATAACCATAGGGAATAAATAGTAACTGTTAAGATGAATATATTAGTAACCGGTGCCAACGGTCAGCTTGGCAATGAGATGCGGGTGCTCTCCGCTGAAAATCAGCAACACACTTACTTTTTTACAGATGTGCAGGAACTGGATATATGTGATGAACAGGCCATACGTGCATTCGTGACCGATAATCGGGTGGATGTTATTGTGAACTGTGCCGCTTATACGGCAGTGGACAAGGCGGAAGACAATCCCGAACTTTGCGATAAACTGAACCATATAGCTCCCGGTTATCTGGCTGCCGCCGCCGAGGCTTGCGGTGCTGCCATGATACAGGTTTCTACGGATTACGTGTTCGACGGAACCGGTCATATTCCTTATACGGAAGAAGTCACTCCTTGCCCCAACTCCGTTTACGGCTCCACAAAACTGGCAGGCGAGCAGGCTGTTATGGAGAAGTGCAGCCGTGCGATGGTTATCCGTACGGCATGGTTATATTCCATTTACGGCAATAATTTTGTAAAGACCATGATTCGTTTGGGCAATGAGCGCGAGCAGTTGGGAGTTGTTTTCGACCAAATCGGTACGCCGACTTATGCCAACGATTTGGCACGTGCCATCTTTGCGGCTGTCAATCAGGGAATTGTTCCCGGTATTTATCATTTCAGCAACGAGGGAGTATGCTCCTGGTATGATTTTACGGTGGCCATTCACCGCATGGCAGGCATTACCTCGTGTAAAGTCAGCCCGTTGCATACGGACGAGTATCCGGCCAAAGCTCCGCGTCCTCAGTATTCCGTATTGGATAAGACGAAGATTAAAAAGACTTTCGGTATCGAGATTCCTCATTGGGAGGAGAGCTTGCAGGTCTGCATCGATAGGCTGGCGCAGTAAGCAAAATAATACTTATTTGAATATTATACCTTATATATATGGCAAGTAATCAAGAAATAGCGAGAAGACGAACCTTTGCGATTATCGCCCATCCGGATGCCGGTAAGACATCGTTGACTGAAAAGCTGCTGCTGTTTGGCGGTCAGATTCAGGTGGCGGGTGCGGTAAAGAGCAACAAGATAAAGAAGACGGCAACGTCGGACTGGATGGATATTGAAAAACAGCGTGGTA
>OGOM01002048.1_pt1 | contig 12898 bp, 5 predicted proteins | sample 1552681 | NCBI WGS metagenome assembly OGOM01 (sample SAMEA2580188, study PRJEB22360) | human gut metagenome | biome: human gut; feature: human-associated habitat; material: faeces | place: Denmark | collected 2008/2010 | reverse complement strand
GCTTGAATGCTCACATCCAACCTTTGCTCCGAGGTTATAAATATAGATTCTTTCCTTCCCTGAGGGCTGTGCTTTGGCTGGAGAGAAAAAAATTCAGAATTTGTTTTTGGAGAGATTTGAGGATGGTTTCAGATGTCTGTGACTTTCCAAGAAGTTAGGGTTTTGAAGGACTGACACTTGAACTATCAGTAAAGACAAGGAACAAGCAGAACTCCAGAAGATAAATAAAGCATATTGGTGACCTCGGAGCAAGTGTTGGATGTGAGCGCGAAAGCGAACATTCAACACGCCGCGACTAAAGTCACCAATATGCTTTATTTATCTTCTGGAGTTCGTCTGTTTATCACTCATCCGTCAAATCAGCCAAATACTCTCGGAGTTCTCCCAAAATCATCTCCTGACTCTCCCTCGTATGAACTAATGCGTAATACTTTCTTCCATATTTGCCATATCGTTCTTCTTCCTGTATCCCTGCTTCTTTTCCTTTTTCTGTTATATGTTTTACTTTTTCTTCGCCTTCTGTTGCTTCTTCAATATATCCTTTTTGTATCAGTAAGGTATTGACAAATGCTGCGGTTAGCTTTTTGCGGTTTTTCTGGTCTTCTTCGTCACAAAGTTCGTTAATCCGGTTCGTAAGTTCTGAAATCATACAGGTATCGGTCAGTTCCACTTCGTCTAATTTTCCCGGTGCGATATAAAATGGCAGTTTCTTTTCTCTTGCAGGAGAGGCTGCTACTGTTATTCCTGTTGTTTCCTCTATTTGCTCTGGTGTTAACTCTGTTGTTAATTGCAGAGTTTCTGCATCTGCTCCACCGGCTGCACTCTGTTCTTCTAAAAAGTCTATAATGATTTTGGTAAAATGTTCCCCATAACTTTGAATTTTCTGCACACCCATTCCGTACACTGTTTCCATATCTTCATTGTCTGCAGGACATTTTGCACACATATCTGTTAATGTCTTATCGGAACAGATTATATATGGTGGAACTCCTTTTTCTGCAGCAAGTTCTGTCCTGCACTTACGAAGCTGCTCGAACAATTCCTGCCCTTTCGGAGTCAGATTGGCAAGCTGGAACGCTTTTTTCTTTTCCTTTTTGGTCTGGATGTAGTTTTCCTCTTCCTCATCTTCCACAACCACACAATTACTACATTTATCGCAGGTACATGGACTGTTATCCCCGAAATATGACAAAATAAACTGGCGCAGGCACTGTTGTGTTTCGCAGTAATCAATCATCCGATTTAACTTTTGATAATCGTTTCTCCGTACCTGCGGGTCACTCTCTATACTTTCTGTACTCTTATATTCTAAAAGCCGCTTATTTATCATGATATCCTGCTTAGAAAAGAATAATACACACTCTGCTTCTTCCCCGTCACGACCAGCACGCCCTGCCTCCTGATAATAATATTCAAGACTCTGTGGCATATTATAATGCAGCACATATCTCACATTTGACTTATCAATACCCATTCCAAATGCATTTGTCGCTACCATAACACGAATTCGGTCATAGGTAAAATCGTCCTGATTTTTCTTCCGTTCCTCTAAGGATAAGCCCGCATGATAATGCCCTGCCTCAATGCCATACTGCTGCAAAAGTCCATATATTTTGTCTGCATTTTTCTTCGTTGCACAATAAATGATTCCACTCTCATCCTCATGCTTTTTGACATAATTAAGAACACTGTTGTCGGTCTCTTTTCCACCCTTTCGGGTCACTACGCGAAAGAACAGATTCGGTCGGTCAAATCCTGTCACAACTGTCACTGGATTTTGCAAACGCAGACTTCCCATAATATCCTGTTTTACTCGTTCCGTTGCTGTTGCAGTAAATGCACTTACAACCGGACGCTTTGGTAACTGTGCAAGAAAATCCGCAATTCCAACATAACTTGGACGGAAATCCTGTCCCCACTGGGAAATACAATGCGCCTCATCCACCGTCACCATAGAAATATCCACCTGGCATGCAAACTCCAGAAATCGTATCGTATTCAGCCTCTCCGGCGCCACATAAATAATCTTATATCTTCCCTGCGCTGCATAGAAAAGTGCAGTCCTTATCTGGTTTTCCGTAAGAGAACTGTTAATATACGCCGCATGCACACCGGCCTGATTTAACGCCTTTACCTGGTCTGTCATCAGAGAAATAAGCGGTGAAACTACAATCGTAATTCCATCTAACATCAGTGCTGGAACCTGATAACACAGGGACTTTCCTGCACCTGTTGGCATAATACCAAGGACATCCTTTCTTTGTAGAATTCCTTCTATCAGTTCCTGTTGTCCTGGACGCAGACTGTCGTAACCAAAGTAGTGTTTTAATGTTTCATTTATGTTCAAGAACTTCTCCTTTCCATTTTATTTTTGAAATAAAATCAAAATCTATAATTGCTGGTTCCATGATTATAGTAAGCAAATCATTGTTTCCATTTTATTACAATCTTCGTACAAAAACAAGAAAATTCTACTAAAATAAAATTGCTGTGCAATGGCTATTTAAGCTATTGCACAGCAACTTTATCCTTTTCAAACACACTCTAGTCCTCTAACTTCCAAATATCTCTGTTATATTCTTCAATCGTTCTATCGGAAGAAAAATATCCTGCCTTTGCGATATTCACAAGCATTTTCTGTACCCATTCTTCTCTGTTTTCATAGTCAGCATATGCCTGCTCTCTTGTCTTTACATACTCATCGAAATCAGGGAAAGTCATAAACCAGTCTTTAGAAACAAGTTCATTAAATAATCTTTCTAATCTGTCTTTATCGCCAATTGCTTTTAATTCTTCTCCTGTTATGAAGTCTACAGCTTCTTTGATTGCTGCATTTTCATTATAATATTTTGCTGCATGATAGCTTCCCTGCGCGTATCTTTCAACAACCGTATCACTGGAATCTCCAAAAATATAAATATTATCATCACCTACGAGTTCATGAATCTCAACATTCGCTCCATCTTCTGTTCCTAATGTAAGCGCACCGTTAAGCATAAACTTCATATTACCTGTACCACTTGCTTCTTTAGAGGCAAGAGAAATCTGCTCTGAAATATCGCAGGCTGGGATTAATTTTTCTGCCCATGTTACATTATAATTTTCCACCATCACAACATTAAGATACGGACTTACTTCCGGATCATTATTAATAAGCTGCTGCAGACAAAGGATAAGATGAATGATATCCTGAGCGATTATGTATGCCGGCGCTGCCTTCGCTCCAAAAATAACGGTTATCGGTGTTGATGGTTTCTTTCCTGCTTTAATCTCCAAATATTTATGGATGACATACAACGCATTCAACTGCTGTCTCTTGTACTCATGCAGTCTCTTAATCTGAATATCAAAAATAGAATTTTCATTAATCGTAACATTCTGTTTTTCCATCAATGCCTTCTTTAATTCCATTTTCTTAGCAGACTTTATCTCAAGAATCTGTTTTAATACCTTTTCATCATTTTTATAATCTAACAGCTTTTCTAACTGCGTTGCATCTTTTTTAAATCCATCCCCAATAAGAGAAGTGATAAGTTCTGTCAACTGTGGATTGCAGTGCAGCAACCATCTTCTAAAAGTAATACCATTTGTCTTATTATTAAACTTCTCTGGATAAATTTCATAAAAATGATGCAGCTCATTGTTTTTAAGAATCTCTGTATGTAAAGATGCCACTCCATTAACACTAGAAGAATAATGAATATCAATATGAGCCATATGTACTCTTTCTTCTCCATCAATAATATACACTGCCTGATTATGATATTTTCTTCTTACTTTATCATCTAAAACTTCGATGATCGGCATAAGCTGCGGCACTGCTTTTTTCAGGTAATAAATCGGCCATTTCTCTAATGCTTCTGCAAGTATCGTATGATTTGTGTAAGCACAGCTCTTTGTTACCGCTTCAATCGCTTCATCCATCTCAAGACCTCTCTCCACAAGCAGACGGATAAGCTCTGGAATAACCATTGTCGGATGGGTATCATTAATCTGAATCACTACATAATCAGAAAGGTCATGCAAGTTACATCCCTTTGCAACACATTCATCAAGAATCAACTGTGCTGCACTGGAAACCATGAAATACTGCTGGTAAATTCTAAGAATACGACCTGCCTCATCACTGTCATCCGGATAAAGGAAAAGAGTAAGATTCTTCTTTATATCTTCTTTATTAAAATTAATTCCATCCTCTACAATGCTTTCATCCACGCTTTCTACATCAAACAAATGCAACTTATTTGATGTATTATTATATCCAATAACATCAATATCATACATTCTTGATTTTACTGTCATCCCTTTAAACTTAATGTCATATGTCACATCCATTTTGGTAAGCCAGCTTTTCTCTGTAAGCCATGGATCCGGCACTGTTGTCTGCATATTATTTTCAAAAATCTGTCTGAACAGTCCAAAATGATAATTCAATCCAACACCATCGCCATTTAATCCTAAAGTCGCAATAGAATCAATAAAGCATGCTGCCAATCGTCCAAGTCCTCCATTACCAAGTGAAGGTTCATTTTCAAATTCTTCAATTTCGCAAATATCTTTTCCGTTCTGTGCAAGCTCTTCCTTTACCTCATCATAAATCCCAAGATTGATAAGGTTGTTCGATAATAATTTTCCGATCAGGAATTCTGCGGATATATAATATAATTTTTTCTTAGAATTACCATGCTGCTTACCAGAAGCCATTTTCTTTGTTAATGTAAGCAATGCATAATAAAGCTCCTCATTTGTACATTCTGAAATGGATTTACCGTACTCTGCTTTTACAAATTCTGAAAGTTTCATATTGTAATACCTCCCTGAAAAATAATGTATTCCCGAAAACTCTTGTATCTGATTTCAGATAGCTTCATAAAGTTCCTCACAACCTCATAAAAAATTTCAAAAATCGCATATTTAATATGAAGAGAAAAATTATTTTAAAAAGGAGTGAAGAACAATGATAATTTATAAAAATGTAGATTATGGTATTTATGCATATCAAATCGGTTTCTTTAAAGTAAAACGTATAGGAGAAATTGTGTGGTCAGATCATTATGATTCAAAAAATGAGAAGTTTTATTTGCGAATTGAAGGCTTCTATGTGGCAGAAGAACGTAGAAGACATGGACTTGGCCGTAAATTGTTAAATAAAACAATTAAACAAAATTTAAATGAAAATTATCCGTATATGATTGTTTATCCAAAAACCTTTGGTGAAAAAATATTAAAAGACAATGAAACTTTATATCGTATTTACGAACATCTTGGATTCTATTTTACAGAGGAAATGGTTGATCGTACAAAAGCAGATAACGAAATGCGGTATGATTTTATAGTAAAAAAGAAAAGAAGAAAATTCTTATACAGAACTAACTTCTTTTCCTATTTGTAAAACCAAAACTTACACTTACAGTATACTGTAAAATAATAATTTTGTGAATAGTTTGTGGACTGACTTGCAAATATTGGAAAGAGTTGTTATGATAAGAATGTAATATGACTCATATCTTTGAGAAACAATTACCTTTTGTATAGCGATTCGCTGGAATAAGGGGTGTCAGAAATGGCATCTCTTTTTTTTAAAAAAAAATAAATTTATTTTCTGGAAAAATATACGAAAAATGTGGATAAACCACGTAAACAAGCCATTTGTAAGTGATTTTGTGGATATTTTAATTGATTTGCAATTATTTTAAACCTGTTTTAAACTAATTACTACAAAAGGAAATAGTTTATTCAAAGAAAAGGAGAAGTATTATGAGACGAAGAAAATTAACAATCGGACTTTTATCTATGATGATGGCCGCAAGTGTAGCTTTCGGTATTCAAGGAAATGATGTACATGCAGCAAGTAAAAAACTTTCTGTTAATAGAGTGTACGAAAACGCAACACGAATTAATGGTAAAACTAGAAAGAAAAATATTGTAAGAGTTAAGATCGGTAAGAAAACTTACAAAGCAAAAGCTAACAAAAAAGGAAAATTTACAGTTAAAATTCCTCGTGTTGCTGCCGGTAAGAAATACACTTTAAAATCCTACAAAGGAAAGAAACTTTACAAAACAAAAAAAGTATATGTGATTGCAAAGAAATTAAAGATCAATAAATATACGCCAAACAGTAAATCTATTTCTGGTTACACCAGACCTTCTTATAAGGTTAAAGTAAAAATCGCTAGTAAAACTTATGTGAAAAAAGCAAGTGCAGTTACTGGATATTGGAAAGTAAAACCAGATAACAACAAAAAGATTGGAACAACGGTCTCTGTTAAGGTTGTTAACACAAAAGGTAAGACTGTAACAGAAACAAAAAAGCATGTCCATGACTACAAAGCAGTTTACAAGACTGTGCATCATAATGAAGTCGGTCATTACGAGACTGTTGAAGTTCCAGCTTGGGATGAAACTGTACAGAGAAGACATCAGGTATGTTTTGTTTGCGGAAAGGACAAAACGCAAGACTTTATTGATAGTATTAACAATAAAACTTATCCAGATTATGATGAAGAAACCAAAAAAGATTGGGGATATACAAAAGAAAAAGGATGGCCTCATTATAGTAGTGATTATGCTATTTATAAAGAAATGGGTGTTGATCCAGAAAACATGAAAGATGTTCCACCATTTGGTGCTTATTTAAGTTTAGGAGGATGGGATAGAAGTTGTGATGGACATAATTATGGTTCTCAGACTGTTGATGTAATAGTACATCATGAAGCAACAACGAAACAGGTATGGAAAGTGGATCAAAAATCATATGATGAAAAAGTTTTGGTCGGTTATAAATGTGATTGCGGTAGTGTAAAAGAATAAATAATAATTCAAATAATGAGAAGGCAGCAGCTTGCTTTATGGGCTGTTGCCTTTTTTAGTGAAGTATATTTATAAATGTAATATACAAAACATGCAAAAAATAAAGTAAAACATGGGGATGTTACACGAATATGAAACAAAACAATATAAAATATTGAAAAATATAACATTTTATGTTAGTATATTCCATGAAAGCGAGTGTATGTTCTTGCTTTATAAAAGATGAAAGCACATTGAAAATTTAATATACATATATACAAATCCATAAAGTTGCTCTTATAAAATTTTATGAGAGGGGGTGATATGCTATGTATCGAAATAGGAATCCTTGTAAATAAAAAAAGAAAGCAGATTGCGGCTGGTTTCTTTTTAATAATTAGAGCATATTTTGGTGGACAGTTCAAATTGACTGTTCGCCAAAATATACAAAAAAAGTATAACATAAATCAAATATTTTGAAAAGTATTTGTAAGAACGATAAAAATAAGGAGAGCAATATTATGGATAAGTATAAGATCGTGGGAAAACTCCGTCAGTTGTTTTTTGGATCTATGGCTGTCATTATGTCTGCGGGTGGTGTTGTTGCTACAAACATGGCAAATGCCTTTGCGGCGGATCAGTCATTGGATAACAATGTTGGGGTAGCCGCTCGAAAATTGCAGTATGATGATACAGAATCATATGTATCTAAAAATGTAAATAAAAAAGTAGTAACATCCGAAGCGGATAAATCTACGAAAGAAATCAAAAATGATTTAACTGAAACCGGATATTCTATCCGATTAAAACAGTTGATCGCAGAACAGTCTAAAATCCCAAAGGATTGTACAATTGATACATTATGGGCAAAATACAAAGATGCATTTATTGCACAGTATTCAACTATTGTAAAATTGTACAATACAAGTGATGATGCAGATTATTATGTTGCGAATCTTTCCAGTGCAAAAATCAATGGAATGGGAAGTATTTATGATGCAGCATTTGTAAAAGGGACAAACAATGCAAATCCTGATGTGATCAAAGATATCAAGTTTGACAAGACAACAGGTCTTGCATATATTCCAAAAAGTTATTTTGAAAAGAATCCGAATGTTTTGATCACTGGACAGGTCATGTATGGTGGTTCTATCAAGAATCAGACGATCGCTATCGATACTACGGTTGAAAATGGTGGAGAAACGAAAAAACAGTCTGTAGAAGCTAATGCTTTTGATGTCACTGTCAAAGTTCCGATCACAACAAGCAAAAAGATCGCAGAAAAACTCAAATTGAGTGATTTTAAAGTCTTTTTAAATGGATCTGATACAGCAATGGATCTAAGCAAAGATGATACAGCGGTTTTTGATAAGAGTACTGGTGTCTTAGAACTTGCAGCATCTCCTGCAACTTTAACTTCTGTCAGAGTAGAAGTGAAAAAAGTAGGAGCTGTCAAATCTGTTGCACGTTTCTTTACAACAGATGTCAGTGCATCCGTGAAGAATCCGGATAAACTAAAGTTTGTTACAGACAAGAAAACAGGAAATCCGATCATCTTAGACCGTGTGGATCCAGCAAAGCTTCAGGACGGACAGGTGTTCGATTATAAATCTTCCATCCGTTACTTCTCAAAACTGAGTGATATGGAAGTTAATTATAATATGAAAGCAACTGCAGAAGCTCTCAGACATTCCATTAAATATCTGTATCTTCCAACCGGAAGCCAGAACAGTGGATGGTTCGATGTTTACGACAAAGGATCTGATTTTGGTGATCAGGATGGTGTTAATCAGAAAACAAACTTTGAAGATGTGACTTTTGGTATCGGTTTACCAAGCTCATCCTCTAAATACAAAGCAACTGCTTTAAATAAGAATAAAGCAAAGCTTGATTTTCATATGAAGGGTTCTTTCGTAACGAAATACACAGGAGATGATGCAACTTACTCTAGCAAGCATATGTTTGCCGGCGAGTGTGCCCACATCACAAATCCAATGGGTAAAGCGAAAGATGGCAAAGATGCTAAGATCCGTTTATCTGTACTTCATGTAGACCTGAAAGACCAGTATGTTATCATCGGACTGAACACACAGGAGATCAATACACAGAGTGGTTTTGGTATCTACAAGTTGAAGTTTGAGTACAACAAATCCGGTAATGTGCAGGTCAAGAAAACATCAGCGAATCCTTCCATGACAAACGGAAGCGGATGTTATAGTTTTAAAGGAGCTACATTCGGAGTTTATAAAGACAAAGCTTGTACTGATAAAGTAACAACATTAACTGCCGATGAAAATGGTAATACTGACACAGACGAAATTGATGTGGGAGATTACTTTGTTAAAGAAATTAATCCACCTACAGGGTATGCGAAAAATGATCAGGCTTATCCCGTAAAAGTTACGGAAAAGAACGATGATGATAACCCTGCAGTTGTTACAATTCCAGATCAGCCAAAGGATGACCCTATCAACTTTGAAGTAAAAAAGGTAGACAAGGAAACAGGCGAAACTGTACAGGGAGATGCAAATCTTTCAGGTGCAGAGTTTACCGTAAAATTCTATAATAACTTCTATAATAGTGCTTCTGAATTACCGTCAAAAGCTACTAGAACATGGGTGTTACAGACAAAAAAACTTGGAAATGATTATACGATTTCATTTGACGATACTCATAAAGTTTCAGGTGATGATTTCTATAGAGATTCAGATGGAACACCCGTAGTTCCATGGGGAACTTTAACGATTGAGGAAACAAAGGCTCCCGACGGATATAAAATTGAAGACAGTACCGTTTCCGTTAACGGGCAAGTCTTAAGTAATCGTATTTATTTCACAAGAGTCAGTGATAAAGATGGTGAACAGCCATCCAAAGTAGTTACAGACTTTACAGTTTCTGATCCAGCGAAGAAATATGGAATCCAGGTATGGAAAGTTGATAAAGAACTTGATAAGAGTGAAGCCATCGGTGGAAAGGATCATAAGATCTCTGAAACCGGAACAACACTTGAAGGTGTTCAGTTCTCTATTATCAACCGAAGTGCAACAGCCATTAAATATGGTGATAAGACAGTGAATCCGGGAGAAGAAGTGACAAAGATCACAACTTCATGGAATTCTAATCTGAAAAAATATACAGCTCAGACTGATGAGAGAACATTACCTTATGGTACATATGGTGTTCAGGAAATTTCAAGCAGTCAGGGTTACAAAATGACAGATGGAACTGAAAAAATAGTTGTATGCCATGGTGCAGACGGAACAATGTATACGCCAGATTTGGATGCAAACTTAAAATTCCCGAACCAGGTAGTTCGAGGTGATTACTCTGTCAGAAAAAAAACTGATGAAGGAAAGAGTATCAGTGCAGCGTTCAAGGTAACAAATGAAGCGACTGGAGAAACCCACGTAATCGTAACAGATAAGAATGGAGAGTTTGATTCTACAGATAACAAACACTCTAAAAATACAAATGCCAATGACAAATTGTTAAAAGGCTATACAAAGGATACCGTTTTAAAATCTTCTGATTTTGATCTGGATGCCGGAGTATGGTTTGGACAGGGCGAAGATGGAAGTGTTGCAAAAGCCGATGATAGTTTAGGTGCTTTTTATTACGGAAAATACAAAATTGAAGAATTGCGTAGTGATAGTAATAAAGGACTGAAACTGATCAGTACAGACTTTACGATCACAAAAGATGGTAAAAAAATTAATGGCGGAACATTAACTGATGAATCAGAGCCAAGTATTGGTACAAAAGCAAAAGATGAAGCAACAGGAACAAATGTGGCTTCAGCGACAGATGATGTAACAATCATTGACACTGTTAATTATGAACACCTAGACAGAGGTAAATACAAGTTAACAGCGGTCTTAATGGATAAAGCGACAAAAGCAGCAATCCTTGATAAAGACGGCAAAGAAGTTACAGCATCCAAAGTATTTTCTAATACCACAAAAAGCGGAACAGTTGATGTTGAAATCAATATTAATGCAGCGGAATTATCATTAGCAGGTAAAGATGTTGTTGTATTTGAAACATTGACAAGTGAAACAGACGGAACAACGATTGCTGTTCATCATGACATTAATGATGAAGGACAGACAATTAAATTCCCTGAAATCAAGACAAAAGCATCTGATGCAACAACAGGATCTAATATCGTTGAAGCAAAAGAAGATATGAAGATCAAGGATACTGTTTCTTATAAGAATCTGATCAAAGGAAAAACTTATACAATGATCGGTAAACTTATGGATAAAGAAACAGGAAAGGTTGTTCTTGATGATGATGGAAAAGAAGTAACAGCAAGTGTGAAATTTACAGCAGATGCTGAGGACGGAACAGTTGATGTAATCTTTGAATTCTCCGGAGTTAAAACAGCTGGTAAGAAGATTGTTGCATTTGAAACTCTTGAATATAAGGGTAAAGAATATGCAGTTCATGCAGATATCAACGATAATGATCAGACTGTTCTTATTCCAAAAGTAAGCACAACAGCGAGCGATAAGAATAATGGAACACACATGTCTTACGCAGGTAAGGATGTAACAATCGTTGATAAAGTTGAAGTGAAAAACATCGTTGCTGGAAGAGAATATACTCTGAAAGGTAAGGTAATGGATAAGAAAACAGGAAATCCATTATTAGTCGATGGAAAAGAAATTACTGCAGAAAAGACATTCAAAGCAAACGGAGAAAATGAAACCGTAGAACTTGAATTCACATTTGATGCAAGTGCATTAAAAGGAACAACTACTGTTGTCTTTGAAAACTTATATGAAGGAGAAAACGAGATCGGTACTCATGCAGATCTTGAAGATGAAGGACAGACAGTAGAGATTCCTGAAATCGGAACAACTTTAATCGGTAAAGACAGCCAGATTCATGTGATCAATGCAGACGAAAAGATCACACTGGTAGACACAGTTAAATACAAAGGTCTTGAAAAAGGTCGTGAGTATAAGGTTGATGGTGTTCTTTACGATAAAGAGACAAAGCAGCCACTTGAAATTGATGGAAAACAGGTAACAGCAAGTGCTACATTCACAGCAGAAGCAAGTGAAGGAAGTGTTGATGTTACATTTGAATTCAATGGAAGTGATCTCGCTGGTAAAACACTCGTAGCGTTTGAAGAAGCCTATGATGTAGAAACCAACACCTTAGTTGCTGATCATAAGGATATTGACGATGGTGAACAGACTGTCGTTGTACCAAAGATCGGTACTACATTAACTGATAAAGACGGAAACAAGACAGTAAACGCCGCAAAAGAAACTGTTTTAGTCGATACAGTGAAATATGAGAACTTAGAGGTTGGTAGAGAAGTTGAGTTAAAGGGTATCTTATATGATAAGAATACTCAGAAACCAATTATGATCGATGGCAAAGAAGTTACTGCAAGTGCTAAATTTACTCCGGAAGAAGCTTCTGGTACAGCACAGGTAGAATTTAAATTCGATGCCACAAGCATTGCTGGTAAAACAGCCGTGGCCTTTGAAGAAGCTTACGATGTTAAGACAGGAACATTGATCGGATCTCATAAGGACATTGATGATTCTGACCAGACAGTAAATTTCCCTGAATTACATACTACAGCAACAGATAAAGCCGACGGGGATCACACCGTTAATGCTGATAAGAAAGTCACTATCGTAGATACTGTGAAATATAAAAATGTAACACCAAACAAAGAACTGGAAGTTTCCGGTACCTTATATGATAAGGATACAAAGAAACCAGTCAAAGTGAATGGTAAAGAGGTTGCAGCAACAGCAAAATTCACTCCAAAAGAAGCAAACGGAGAAGTAAAGGTAAGCTTTACATTTGATGCAAGCAAACTTGGAGGATATTCACTTGTAGCATTTGAAAAGATGTTAGATGTTGAAACTGGAGCAGTGATCGGAACACATGAGGATATCACAGATAAAGATCAGACTGTAAAGGTTAAAGGAGTGAAGAAGACTCCAAAAACTACAAGTCATACATCTACACCTGGTAGTGGATCAAGTTCATCATCTGTAAAAACAGGTCAGAAATCCATCGTTCCAGTTGTAATCGGACTCATTGTAGTCGTAGTTGCCGGAGGAACAGCATTTGTGATCCG
>OGOM01002047.1_pt1 | contig 12899 bp, 9 predicted proteins | sample 1552681 | NCBI WGS metagenome assembly OGOM01 (sample SAMEA2580188, study PRJEB22360) | human gut metagenome | biome: human gut; feature: human-associated habitat; material: faeces | place: Denmark | collected 2008/2010 | reverse complement strand
CCCTCGGCGTACTGCACGTTGGTGCCGCCGTTCAGCACCTCGCGGGTGATGGTGTCCAGGGTGCGGCCCGCCTGGCTGCCCAGCAGCTTGGTGGCCTGCACCAGGTTGTTGTCGATGGCGGAAAGCAGCAGCATATCGGACAGCTCGATGAAGCCGCCGTACTGCGCCACAGTCGCGGTGATGACGCCCATGTTGAGCTTCTGACCTTCGGGGGTCACACCTTCGGTCAGGGCCGTGGTGGCCTTGGGCAGGGGGTCATACTTGCGGAACTCGATGGTCTTACCGCCATTCTTGGGGATGGGATGCTTCTGTCCGAACTGGTCATGGACCAGCAGCGGCTCCGCCATATCAATGAGATAGTCGGAGTAGAAGGTTTTCATCTCGCCGGAAAGGTTGTTCCCGGTGGTTGCGCTGGTCGTCTTGTTGATGACTGCATCAAACAGGTTCAGCACGACGGGCAGCAGAATGAATTTGCGGATGGTGTTCATGTTAAAATCTCCCTTCTGGGGAGAGGCTTAAAACTCGATGTGCTCTCCCCGTGCAGCTCTGCGGATGATCTCCGCGCGGTCCCTCTTGGACAGCTTGGAAACGTCATCCTTCACGATAAATGCACCCTGGGAGGTCGTGCCGTTTTCCTGAGGCCTTGCGCCCTTGGCGCGGATGCCGTCCACCACCTGCTTCTCCGTGGCCTGCATAGCGGCCACGCCCGCCTTGATCTGGTCCATGTGGACCACTTCATAAGCGTGCTGGACGGGAACGCCCGCCCGGAGCATGGAGAGGAACTGGGGGTTTTTGACCTCCGCGTTGAGGTCGAAGCTGGGGTACAGCCCCTTGACCTGTTCGGCCTCGCCGTACCACTGCTGGAGCTGCTGCTGCGCCCGCTGGTCGTTCTGCCGCTGGCGCTGCTGGCGCAAAAGCGCCTCGTTCTCCCGCTGGAGCTTCTGGAACTGCTTGTACTGCTCAACGGACATCCCCGCCTCCTCGGCGGCCTCGGACCAGTATGCGTCATCGTTTTCGATGGCCTGGGACAGCTTGCCCATGTCGCCGTCGCCGATCTGGTAGCGCTGCATCAGCATATCAATGACAGGCTGATACTGGCCCACCTGCTGCTCCAGGTTTCTGGTCTCCCGGAAGCGCCGGTCGATGATGCGCTGGGTCTCCTCGGTGTAGATGTCCTTGTACTCACCGTTCACAAGGTCCTGGAAAGCCCTGCGTTTGGCCTCCAGAGTATTGGACGTGGTGCTCGCGTCCGGTTTGTTGTCGCTCCCGGCGTCGGAGGACCGCTGCTGTCCCTCCGGGTCTCCGCCCTCGCCAGCCTCCGCCGGTTTGGCCTGCTTCCCGAAGATGACATTCTGGTATTCGCCCGATTTTCCCCGCCGGGTGGATGCGGGGGATGCCTGGGTCTCGCCCTGTGTGCCGGGTGCTCCGTCGCCAGAGGCCGCCGCCCCTGTGCCTGCTCCGCCTGCGGCACCGCCGCCGTCGAACAGGTTCAGCCGGATGTCCAGCAAATGCTTGAAGTTCATAGGATTGCCTCCTTTTTCGTCGCGGGTGTATCGCCCCCGTGCATCGGTCCCTGACTTCACCAGGGCAGCGGCCCGGTCCCCACCGTGACCGCCGCCCCGCATGGTGTGAAGCAGGAGGACAGTATAAGCGTATCAAATGCTTTTCCGCTTTTCGCCCCGAACTCGGAAAAAATTTTTATTTTTCTTCCCGGCACTCCACCTGGACCTGCTCCGGGTGGGCCTGGGCCACCTGGGCAAGGCCGATGACGGCCATCTCAAAGGCCGCCGCCGTGCCGTCGTCCCCGTCGAAGTCGAGCTGCACATCGCCGCTCTCCATCCGCCAGGTGTAGACCTCCACATAGCGTTCCCGCATGGCGTTGGTCACATATCCGGCCAGGGCGTAAAGGATGCCGGACACCGCCGCGCACGCCTCTACGCTGCCGGTGGCGTGGCCCTGGGCAGAGAGGATGCAGCGCTGGCCGTCCCGTTCGGCATAAACCTGGGTCATAACACGTCGCCTCCCGTCATTCGTTGCCCATGCTGGGGGTGCTGCGCTTTGCCAGCCGCTCCCCGTAGCCGGTCATGGGATGCTGGGCCTCCATGATGCCGCTTGCAAGGCTGTCCTTCTCGCTGGAGGGCGCGGGGCCTGCCGCCTGGCCTCGCTGGCCGCCGCCGGTAGGCTGCGCCGCTCCGATGCCCATGTCCTTGCCCGTGAGGGTCTGGATGATGAGGGCCATCTGGTCGAGCTGCTGGGACATCTGCTGGCAGATATTGAGAAGGGTCTGGCCGTTCTGCACCTGCTCCTTCACCTTGTCGATGCCTTCAAACTCCATCATTTCCAGAGCACCCAGCGCCTCCTGCGCCCGCTCCGGGTTGAAGAAGCCCAGGCCGTACAGCTCCTTGGCCCGCTCGTTCTGCTCCATGCGGGAGAATGGGTTTTTCTTCTGGGCCTTGATTTTCAGGTCGAAGATGGGCTTGCGGTAGAGGGGGAGGCCGTCGGAGGTCTGGCCCACTTCCTGCTCCTTGATGCCCGCGTTGTTCATGTCGATGAACTGGTAGCTGCCAGGCGTCTGGCCCGTGATGCGGAACGAGCGGGTCTCGTCGTAGAACTGCCGGATAAGCTCAATGCACATCGAATTGATTTTGACGTGGGTGCGGTAGCTGGCGGAGATCATGTCCCGGCTGGCCTTGTTGCCCGCCTCCTGGAGGGCGGCGATGGCAGCGGCGGCGGTGACGCCGGACCCGGCGCTGCCGCTGTTCACGTCGCGGTTGGCCGCCGTGTCCTTCATCTCCTCGATTTTCATTTGCGCCACGGTCACATAGATGTCGTCCAGCGGGTTGGTGACAATCTCCTTGATGCGCCTGTCGTCAAGCTCACCCTGGACGTGGACCAGGGGCTTGCTCCAGTCCAGGAACTCCTCCTCGTTGATGCCCGTGCTGTCGCTGACGAAGAAACGCTTCTTGGTGGTCATCATGCTGTTTTCCAGGATGTTGGAGGACAGCTTGTCGATGTAGAGCTGCGGGTCCTTGCAGATGGCGACATAGCCGAAGCCCACCGGCGTGCCTTTTTCCGGGAACATCACATCCAGCACGACGGGGTAGAGGCCGTGGTCGTACCAGCCCGTGTCCCGGTAGTTGGGGTCGTTCTCACTGGCGAACAGCAGGGTCTCGCCCACGAACTTGGCGTAGTGCAGCAGCGTCTTGCCGCTGGCAGAGGTCGTCTTGTAGTACCAGTCCACCACCACGCTTTTGTTGCTGGTGTCGATGGTGTCATCGTAGATATACTGCTTCACATCCACGGCCCCGCCGCTCAAATGGCCCTTGTGCTCCGGGTACTGCTGCTCCAGCAGGTCCTCGTCCACCAGGTCCACGATGAACAGGTTGCGGGACTTCTGGATGTCGGTCACGCCCGGCTCCCAAAACAGCTTTAGCAGGTCAATCTCCCGGATGTCCACGTCACCCAGGCCGTTCTCCTTGGCGCTGTTCCAGAACACGCCATAGGCTGCCGTGCCGTGTTTCAGCTTCTCCCACCAGTTGTCAGAGTAGGTCTGCTCGTAGTCGTTGTACTCCAGGATGACCGGCAGCACGGAGGACAGCACCTTGGCGCTCTCCTCGTCGCTGCGCTCGCGGGGGAGGACCACCGGCTCCGGGTAGTTGTCCATAGCGTCCGCGTGCTTATTGAGAATAGCGTTGAACAGCCAGGCAGAGGACGGCTCCGGTCCTCTGTACTCCGGGTTGTCCGTGCGCTGCTTGCCCTTGCGGATGGCCTCCCAATGGCGCAGCTCCCACCATAGCTCATCCTGGACCACGCGCTCCTCCAGGCTGGCCTTGCCTTTCTTGTAGTCGCTCAAGATGCTGATTGCCTCCGCGATCTCCGCTCTGCCGATGCGCCGCTGCCCGGCGGGGGCCGTCAGCAGCATGGCTTCCATCTCCGGGTCCACGCTCTCGTCCTTCTGCACGCCGGGGACGCCCCAGCCCATCGGGGGCTTGCCCAGGGTCGCGTCCTGCTCGTTCTTCCGTCCGAAAAGTGCCATAAATCAATACCTCCTGTAAAAATCGTAACGGTCATACTGCTGGTCCTGTCCCAGGTCCAGCGGGTCATATACCACCAGGGCGGGGGGCTTGTTCCGCCTGGGTGCTATCGGGTTTTTCATGCAGACGTAGCGCAGCTCGTCGTAGATGTGGTCCTCGCCCTCGGTGTTGATGTCCTCCACGTTCTTCTCGTCGTAGACCAGGTTGGGGACCGTGCGGATGAAGTGCTTGCAGGTGTTGAACACATACAGCATGGGGATGCCCTCCTCGTCAAAGGCGAGGCGGTGATGCACCTGCATCTTGCCGTCGATGCGGGCGTGGTCTCCGCGCTCGAAGTACACCCGCTGCCGCTCCATCAGAGCGCCGATGCTCTCCGTGCCGTCGCTGCCCCAGATAGCCGGGTCTCCCACGCGGTTGATGCGCCGGCCCTTGAGGTTGGGGTCCTCGGCCTCGATGCGCCGTATCTCCCGCGCCACCTCGGACGGTTCCATCTTCACGCCGGTGTTGGGGGTGCCGGTGCAGCCGTAATACTCCCGGATGCGGTAGAGCCGCCGGTCCCGGTCCACGGCGTACCAGCCCACGGAGAAGGGCCTGGAGTAGCCCCAGTCCAGGCCGCACCAGATGGCCCAGTCCTGCGGGACCTTGAAGGGGGAGATGACGTGGGTGTTGATGCGGTCCGTGTAGTGGTCGCTGTCGTTGCGCCACTCCGTGAATACCTGGCCTGCGAAGGTGTCCCAGTCGCCGTACAGCAGCGCCTTGCGCTCCTGCTCCGGCATGGAGGCCAGGCTGGTGAGGTAGTCCGGGTTGTTGGCAAGCAGTATCTTGTTGTCAAACACAGAGGACGGCACGAAGATGCGGGACTTCCAGCGCGTCTCCTCGTGGCCGTCAGGGAAGCGGACCTTGAACTGCTCCCAGATCGTTTGCATGGGCTGGGCCGCCGTGATGAAGCGCTCCTTCACCCAGCCGTGGCCCACCCCGCCGGGGTTGGTGGTGGCCCGCAGATACACCCGGGTGCCGGGGCCGGTGGGGCGGTTGCGGCTCATCATGTAGCTGTACTCCTCCCACTCGAAGTGGGTCAGCTCGTCGAACCCGATGAAATCGAAAGCTTTGCCCTGATAGTTCGTCCGGTCCTTGGTGTACTGCATGGAGCCGAAGTAAATTTTCGCCCCGCTGGGGAAGACCCACACATGGCTTGTGGCGTTGTACTGCGCCTCCGGAAAGGCCCGGCGGTAATAGCTTTGACTCTTGTCCACGAGGTCGGAAAGCTGCGGATAGGTCTTGCGGAGGATGAGCGCCCGGTAGTGCGGAATGTGTACCTGCCGCAGCGCCTCGATGACGAGGGCGTCGCTCTTACCGCCGCCTGCCGCGCCGCCGTAAAGTGCTTCCGGCTCCGGCCTCCGCATAAATTCCATCTGCCTCGGCTGAGGCCTCCACACGACACCCGCATTCTTGTTTTCTGTCGTCATACATCCTCCACCGGCGGGCGCAGCACCCCGCCCCCCTCCCGCCCCTAGCGACAGAAGCACCACGCCGCATTCCCGCCCTTCTGCATCCACACCCTGGTCGTTCAGGGTCTTCGACACGCCCGCCAGATCTTTCAGCACGGCAGTCGCTTCTTTCAGTCCCTTCATGATGCCGGGGTCGGTGCTGTTCTCTCTGCGGGCCGTGCGCTGGCGGGCATTCAAATCTTTCACCTCCTGCGCCAGCATGGTGCTCAGGGTGTCGGTGGCTTTCCGGAGACTTTCCTGTCCCTTGGCCGCAGTCTGCTTTTCCTGCCCCATCCTGTGTTCTCACTTCCTTTCGTTCTGTCGCTGGCAAAAGGATACCACGCTTTTCTCCGCCGCAGGAGTACATACTTTTTGCCCTCAGATTTGTATTTTACTGTGCATTTTATCCTATAAGTAATATTTCAAAGTGACAAAAATCCCCTGCCTGTGTTCTTTTCCACAGACAGGGGATCTTTCACTCAATTTTCTGCGCAAAGTCTCCGGGAGACTCTCTGCGTATTTTTACAGGGTTTCCACCCGGTCAAACAGCTCCTTTGCGGCCTCCACAGCCTCCTTGCTGCCGAAGACCACCCTCACGCCCTTCTCCATCCGGGCCGACAGGTCCGCCGCCTCGGCCTTGAGGGCGGCAGCATCCACACTGCACAGGCTCTTGCGCTCGGCGGCAGTCATCTCGTCGGTGATGCCGCAGAAATATTTGCAGTCGGTAGACGCAGCCTCTTCCCGGGGCTTGCGCGGGGTGTCCAGCTTTGCTGCCGCGCCCACGATGAACTCGTTCATGTCCTTCTCGGTGTAGTCGCGGCCTACCAGTTCTGCCGGCCCCTTTGCGAAAGTCTCATAGCTTTCTTTCAGGTGTGGGTCGCGGTAGGTGTAGAGATATTCGGTGCCGTCGTTCTGGGTCACCATGCCGGTGCCATACGCGCCGCCCACCTCGCGGATGTTGTGCCACAGATACTCGTAGCTCATCACCCGGGCCAACACCTTCCGCTCCAACCGCCGTTCCATGGGCCAGACCAGCACATCGTAGTTCACGCCGCCGTCGATGATGAAGGCCTCGTTCACCGGAGCTGTCAGCTCCTCAGTGTAGGGCTTTGCCTCGCCGCGCTTTTCTGCCGCGAAGGCACTGCCCGGCAGAAGCTTTTTCAGGGTATCCAGCGCCGCGTCGCTGCCGTGGAGGCTGATGGTCAGGGCGTTCTTTTTCAGTACACTCTTCCACAGCTCTTCCATTTTTTTGCCCAGAGCGGTCCAGTCGGCCTTTTCCAGCAGCTCACAGATATAGTGGTAGTAGCTCACGCCGTTGCAGCGCTCACTCAGTGCGGATTCCACCGAGAAATGTGCCGCCGCCCGCATGGCGGCGAAGGCGTGGCCCTCCCGCAGGAACTTCTGCTCCATGAGCAGCTTCTGCTGGCTTGCCACCCGCTCCATCGCAGCTTCGGCCTGCGGGCCGCTGAACTTTGTCTCATACAGCCACTCACTGCCCAGCTCCACAGCCTTTTCGAGGCTGCGTTCCAGCATACTCATCCCCACGATGAGCTTTGCGTGGCAGGGCCTGCCTTCCTGCCGTCCCGTCCAGCAGTCCATCCACGCACCACTGCTTCCCAGCCAGGTGTTCCGCAGAGTGTTCAGTTCCTGGGCCGTGTGCTTTTCGGTGTCCAGCTCATCCATGACATCCGTGAGCAGATGCAGGCAGGACATGTCTTCCGGTGCCATGCCGCCCAGATCATAGTAAAGGTACAGGTAGGTATTGCCTGCCGAGGGGTGGTGCAGCAGTTCTGCCCCCGCCAGCAGCTCCTTGCTGCCCGGTGTCTGCTTTTTGCCCTCGCCGAGGTCGGCGGCTGTCAGCGGATGGTCCAGCACCAGCTTGCCGTCGGTGCGAGCGGCGCGCCCCTCTTCCTCTTTCTTGGGCAGGGTCGGCACCTGGATGATCTCCACCGGCGCAGGCGCGAACAGCTCCCGCAGCAGCTCATTAAACCAGCCCTGTTCCAGCTTCTCCCGCAGGGAAGCGAACAGAGCGTTCGTGTGGAGCAGCAGGGCCGGGTCGCCGGTGTGGAGCCATCCGGTAGATGCATTAATGGCGTCCAGCACACCGTCCGGGATGCTGCCCGGTCGCTCAAGGGAAGCGAACTCGGTGGAGTTGAGGCTTGCCATCAGCAGCTCCTCGGGGATGCCCTTCTCGAGGATGCCGTCCACGGCTTTGCGCACTGCAGCGGCAAACTTGCCCGCCGACTCTTCCGTCGCGCCCCGGAGCACAAGCTCCAAGGTCGGCTGCAGCGTGCTGTCATCGAAGCCCACGTCGATGTCCGCGCCCAGTTTTTCTTCCAGCAGGGCGGCTTTCAGAGGCGCCTGGTTCGTCCCCAGCAGGGCGTCCAGCAGGATCTCCACTCCCAGCTGGCGCTCCCGGTCGCTGAACGCACCGGTGTACCACGCCAGCGCACACTGAGCCTCGTCCGGCTCCGGCTTCTCGGTATAGTACGGGATATTCCGCTTCGCACCGACCTGCTCATCCTGCACCGTCAGGCGGGGGCGGCTGGCGCTCTTGGGCATACGGCTCAGATACTGCTCGTCGAGGAAGGCCAGCTTCTCGGCCATGTCCATCTTGCCGTAGAGGGTGATGCAGCAGTTGTCGGCGCTGTAGTGGCGGCGGTAGACCCGCACATACTTCTCATAGGTCAGCGCCGGAATGGACGCCGGGTCGCCGCCGGAGACAAAGCCGTAAGCCGTATCCGGGAACATTGCCCGGCTCAGAGCGTTCTGCAGCTGTGCGTCCGGCGTCGCCAGCGCCCCCTGCATCTCGTTGTAGACGACGCCGCTCACCGTGCCGTCTTCGTCCCGGTGCCAGCCCTCCTGCTCGAACACGCCCTTGTCCACCATGGCCAGCGGGCAGAACACCGCGTTGAGATAGACGTCCATCAGGTTCTTGAAGTCCGTCTCGTTGGGGGTAGCGAAGGGATACACCGTCTTGTCCGGGAAGGTCATGGCGTTCAGGAAGGACGCCATGCTGCTCTTGAGCAGCTGCAAAAACGGCGACTTCACCGGGTACTTCTCGCTGCCTGCCAGCACCGAGTGCTCGAGGATGTGGAACACGCCGGTGTCGTCGGAGGGGAAGGTGCCGAAGCCGATGCCGAAGGCCTTGTTGTCGTCGTCGTTTTCCACCAGCAGGACAGCCGCCCCGCTGACGTCATGGGTCAGCACGGTCAGCGTTCCGTGCTGTTCGGGGCAGTCCTCGCGCTTGACGAGGGTGTAGCCGGGATATTGTTTCATGGTCTTGCTCCTTTATATTTTTTGATTTGAGCTTATTTTACTATGTATTTTTGTAAGGCGCAACTAACGGCGGGGTTCATTCTCTTTTGTCGCCTAAAGAGAATCAGAAAAGCGCCAGCGACCCCTTTCAGAGCCCAAAGAAGAAGTCGAAGCACAAAAATGCCAGCCGCTTCGCTAAATGCATTTTTGTGCTTCTCCAATTTGCTGCTACGCAGCAGATGTTACGTTATCTCATTCCGGAACGACTTCTTTTTTGCACGACACTCTGAACAGCACGAATCCCACGATGAACAGCACGATGAGGGAGCCGACACCCACATTGGCGCTGCCGGTGAGCTGGCTTCCCACACTGACGATCATCGTCCCGAGAAAGGACGCGCCCTTGCCGCAGATGTCGAAGAGGCCAAAGTATTCGCCCGACTTTTCCGGCGGGATGATCTTTGCAAAGTGGGAGCGGCTGAGCGCCTGCACGCCGCCCTGGAACATGCCCACGATGACGGCCAGCACCCAGAACTGCCACTGCTGCGTCAAAAAGAACGCAAACACCGCGATGCCCGCGTAGGCTGCGATGCACACCGGGATGAGCTTTGCCGAGGGGTACTTGTTCGACAACCGCCCAAAGATGAGGGCCGACGGGAACGCCACGATCTGGGTCACAAGAAGTGCCAGCAAAAGGCCGGTGGTGTCCAGACCCAGCGCCGTGCCGTAGGCCGTCGCCATGTCGATAATGGTGTACACGCCGTCGATATAGCAGAAGAACGCCAGCAAAAACCAGAACACCTGCTTATCCTCCGGCAGATGCCGCAGGGTGTGGCCGATGCGGGCAAAACTCTGCCGGACAGCGTGCTTTTCCACCTCCACATAGTGGAGCTGTTTATAACTTTTCAGCAGCGGCAGGGTCGTGAGCACTTCTTGGTCGTGAGAAGCCACCACGCCGCCGTCAGCAGGAGTGCCAGATTCAGCGCCGTCATCTGGCTGATGCCGATGCTCCCCGCCCCCAGCACAAGACCGAGGCAGACCACGAAGGGTACGCAGCTGCCGATGTATCCCCACGCATAGCCCCGGCTGGACACTTCGTCCATCCGCTCGGGAGTGGTCACGTCGCTGAGCATCGAGTCGTAGAACACCAGGCTGCCCGAAAAGCCCACCTTTGCGATGACGAAGATGACCAGAAACGGCAGCCACGCCGACACCGCGCCCATGGCGCAGCAGCCCACGATGCCCACGAAGACGCAGAGTATGAAGATAGGCTTCTTGAAGCCCTTCGTGTCGGCCACTGTCCCCAAAATCGGGCTCAAAACAGCCGTGATGACGGTCACAGCCGAGCTGGCATAGCCCCAGTAAGCCAGATACTCCACCGAGCTCAGGCCCCCGGCCTCCGCCAGCGCGTTGAAGAAAATGGGGATAAGGGTGGCCACCATCAGCACAAAGGCCGAATTGCCCACGTCGTACAGGATCCAGTTCCGCTCCAAGCTCGTCAGGCGGAATTTGCCGCTCTTTTCCATCCGGTGCTCCTCTCAGTTCTCCCCAAACGTATGCTGATACTCCGCCCCCAGCGGCTTGTTCTCTGCATACTCTTCGATGAGCCTTACCGCCAGCGGCACAGCCGCTTTATACAGCTCTTCGAGCTTCTGGCTGCTCTGGACACATTTGGGGTTCGGCTGCGGATTCGCCACAAGGCCGTGCATGAACTCATACTTGCCCGCGACGCGCATCCCGGTCAGCACCACCCAGCGCTTGACGGGGTTCGCCGCCTGCAAAAGATGATGCACCGTTATCATCCCCTTCATCGCCGCCAGCGTCTCGTCCACCGTGACGCCTTCGTAGAAGGGCGCGATGACCTCGGCCCGCTCCCGGCTGGGTTTGATGTGGCTGGCCGTGAAGAACTTTATGGGGTCGAGGCCGTCTTCCCGCATCAGAGCGTTGTCAAACTCCGTCTCGATCTCGCAGTGCCCCACACCGCTCTCCCGGACATAGGCCTCCACATAAGGGTGACAGGTGCTGTCCAGCGCGAAGTGGCAGACAAAGCCCAGCGCATAAGCCAGTGCGGCGCTTTTATCCGTTGCATTTTCCACCACGGTGCGGGCACGGGTGAAAAACACCTCGCCCTTCTGCTCGTGCATGGTGTTGCCCAGACGGTTCACCGGGTTCGACTGCAGGGCCTTGTAATAAAACATCAGGTCCGGCCCGTGGAGACCTATGTCGTAAAGCTCCCGGTGCTGTTCCAGCGTCGCGCGCAGACCGTCCGGCAGCAGGGCCAGAACATCCGCACCAAAGCGGCGGTGTGCGTAGGTAGAAGGCATGATACCGCCCCTTTTCGTTTATTTTTCGTAGCCCTGCGGCAGCTCGTTCTTCAGGCCGCGCTCCATCAGGGACTTGACAGCCTCTGCCGCACTCATGCCCTTGTTGACGATGGCGTTGACGGTCTGGACGATGGGCATTTCCACCTGATACCGCTCGGCCAGCTCCAGCGCAGCGGGCAGGGCGTTCATGCCCTCGACCACCATGCCCACCTCCTTCACGGCCTGCTCCGGGGTCTCACCCTTGCCGATGAGGATGCCGGCCCGGTTGTTGCGGCTGTGCATACTGGTGGCGGTCACGATGAGGTCGCCGATACCGGCCAGACCTGCGAAAGTGTGGACATTGCAGCCCATCGCCACGCCCAGACGGGCGATCTCGGCGATGCCGCGGGTGATGAGGGCAGCGCGGGCATTATCGCCGTAGCCGAGGCCGGTGGAGATGCCGACGCCCAGCGCGATGACGTTCTTCATGGCACCGCTCAGCTCTACACCCTTGATGTCCTCGTTGGTGTAGACGCGCATGACATTGTTGGTGAAGACCTCCTGCACATAGGCAGCGGCCTCCATATCCTTGCTGGCCGACACGATGGTGGTGGGCAGGTCGATGGCCACTTCCTCGGCGTGGGTGGGGCCGGACAGGGCCACAAGACGCACGCCCTTCGGGCCGCCCTCCTTGCCCAGCTCATCGGCCAGGATTTCGGTCATGGTGTACAGGGTGTCGGGCTCGATGCCCTTTGCCACGTCCACGATGATCTGGCCGTCGGCCACATAGGGCCGGGCCTTTGCCGCCGTGGAGCGGACGAACACCGACGGCACTGCGAACAGCAGGATGTCCTTGTCTTTGCAGACTTCCTCGATGCTCTTGGTGAACCGCAGCTCGTCGGGGATCTTCATCTGCGGCAGATTGGGGTGCTTGCGGGTGGTGGAAAGGCTGTCGATCTCCTTTTCGATGGCCGACCACACCAGCACATCATTCCCGCTCACAGTCAGCATCCGTGCAAGGGCCATGCCCCAGGTGCCAGCGCCCAGAATACCAATACGTTTCATCACGTTTGTCCTCCGTATCCGCCGCGCTCCCGTCTGGCGGGGCGTGCGGCCTGTTTGTACCTTTACAGGTCTATACAGTTCTATTGTACCCGAAAGCTTCTGCCGCGTCAACTACTCTGCCGTTCTGCACAAAGTTAGCACCTGTTTTTCATCCATTTCGTCTATACCATGCAATTTTTCGAAACCATTTGCGTTCATTTCCAAATCATGTTATAGTATTCTGGTAGGTTTTGTAGGATTTTCATTTTTTCCTCTTGACTTCGACCCTGCTTTAAGGTATATAATGTGTCTACCTACTTGTCTTGTCTGTTTATTCAAATTTTGAAAAAGGAGTATCCATGCTGGAAACACTCTTATCCAACCGCACCGTCAGCGTGCTCTGGGAGGCTCTTCCCCGCATCCTCTCGGCGGGCCTCACCATGACCATCCCCCTCACCCTCGTCTCGTTCACCTTGGCGATGGTGCTGGCGGTGGCCGTGGCGCTGGTGCAGTACGCCCGGGTGCCGGTGCTGAGCCAGCTGGCCCGGTTCTACATCTGGGTCATCCGCGGCACGCCGCTGCTGGTGCAGCTTTTCATCATCTTTTACGGCCTGCCCAGCGTGGGCATCATGCTGGACGCTTTCCCGGCGGCAGTCATCGCCTTCGCCTTCAACGAGGGCGCATACTGCGCCGAGACCATGCGCGGCGCACTCGAGAGCGTGCCGCAGGGCCAGCTGGAAGCCGGCTACTGCGTCGGCATGAGCCGGTGGCAG
>OGOM01002045.1_pt1 | contig 12915 bp, 18 predicted proteins | sample 1552681 | NCBI WGS metagenome assembly OGOM01 (sample SAMEA2580188, study PRJEB22360) | human gut metagenome | biome: human gut; feature: human-associated habitat; material: faeces | place: Denmark | collected 2008/2010 | reverse complement strand
CTTCTATGTAGAACTTACAAATACAGTAGAAGGACTTGTACGTGCTGCCAATTTAGATGATGATTATTATATCTATGATCAGGAGCATTACCAGCTGGTTGGTGAAATGACAGGACGTACTTTCAGCATCGGACAGAGTGTATCTGTTGTCGTAGTTGATGCGGACACACTGACTAAACAAATTGAATTTTTACTCTACTATCCAGAGGAAGATTGGTCAAAGGGGGAAACGAGACATGGCAAAAGAAAGTCGAAAACTCATCGCAAATAATAAAAAAGCATTTCACGACTATTTTATCGAGGATACCTGGGAAGCAGGAATTGCACTGGTAGGTACTGAGGTAAAATCTCTTCGTATGGGAAAATGCAGTTTAAAGGAATCCTTTATACAAATTCACAAGGGTGAAGTCTTTATCTACAACATGCATATCAGCCCGTATGAAAAAGGCAATATCTTTAATAAAGATCCGCTGCGCGTAAGAAAGCTACTTCTTCATAAGTCAGAAATTAATAAACTTGCCGGACAGATTAAAATGAAAGGCTATACTTTAATGCCGTTAAAAGTCTACTTCAAAGGCAGCCTCGTGAAGGTGGAGATTGGTCTTGCACGCGGTAAGAAACTGTATGATAAGAGACAGGATATCGCGAAAAAGGACGCAAAACGAGAGGCGGAAAGAGACTTTAAAATCAGGAATCTGGGTTAAAAGCTTATTTTCGGCAGGCAAAGGGGATGCTGTCAAAGAGAGAAGAGCCCCTATATTTGTGACTCTGTCACTGTAGGTTGAATATTCGCTAAATGGCTTACATTCAATCCTCCACTAAGGCCACAGATATAGGGGCTCTTCTTTCTTTGGCAGCTGTTTTTTTGGGGCTGGGGATGAAATTACTGTTTTAATCCCAGATAATTGAGAAGTCCCACATAAATTCCATATGCGAACTGATAAGGTTCATTAATCATTCTCTGATTGTCTTCATAGTTCGTAATATACCCAAGTTCCACGAGAACAGCAGGCATTTTCGTGTTTTTTAAGACGTAGAGAGAAGGTCTGGAAAATACACCATTATATTTTGTACTGGTGCGACGCACGATTTCTGTGACAATATTTTGAGCCAGATACCAAGCTGCGGAATCTGTGGAAGAAACGTAAGCTTCTGTTCCATTTATGTCAGGATTTTCGCTGGCATTTGCATGAATACTGATAAAATAATCTGCTGGCCAGTTATTTGCCTGCGTCACACGTTCCCTCAAGCTGCTTGTATTGCTGTATCCTAAGGTGGTCTGTGGCGTAGGGCGTGAGAGGCGGGCCTCAAATCGGTCATCTTCTGATAGAATGTCATAGAGAAAACGTCCCACTTGATAAGTGACATCCTGCTCTCGTATTCCAAAACCTTCTGCTCCTGCATTAATTCCCTCCGGATTATGTCCCTGATCAATATAAATTTTGATTGCCAAGTGATTTCCTCATTTTTCTTTTAGTATATTCATAAATTAGATGGAAAATTCCTTTGTAAGAAATTCTACGCTATAAAAACGATAAAATCTGTGATATAGTAAGAGAAATATAAGGTAGGAGTATGTATATGAGTAATCAGGAAGATAGATTTGATTTTTCAGATAGTGAAAATCACGGGAATCAGGGGGAAAGATACAGAAAATCCTCTGAAGACAAGAATGATAATGGCAAGGCAGATGGTATAAACTGGGGAGATAAGATTTTTTCCATGATACAGGAATCTGCCGAATCTATGGATTTTGCAGAATTGAGTCATAATATTCAAAAGACAATTGATGTTGCCAGAGAAGAAACAATGAAACAGGTAGATAAGGCCAGGACAGAGGCCGCAAAGCAGATTGACCGTGCGAAAGAAGAAGCCGCCAGACAGGTGGATAAAGCAAAAGAGGAGGCCGCAAAACAGATTGATAAGGCAAGGGGATATCAAAGCAGCCAGGCATATGTGAATGTCGGACATGGAAGAAAGGTCATTGCCGGAAAGCTTAAGAAGAATCCGGGGCTTTACAGTGGACCGGCTGAAATTGCAGTAGGGGCTGCCGGACTTGGCGCTTTTGGTGGCGCAGGCATTGGTCTTGGAGCATTCCTGGGGGCAGTGGCATTTCCCATAGGTGCAGCAATTACATCCGCGGCAGTTATGATTCCATTTACTATTGTCAGTGCATTTTTACTTGGAAGAGGTATTCTTAACAGTAAAAGAGCAAGAAGAATAAGAAAATATGCAAGTATTTGGACAGGAAAGCCCTATGTTATGATAGAGGATCTTGAGAGCAGAGTAGGATGGGATAGGAAGAAAATTTTAAAAGATATTCATTTCCTTACAGATAGAGAATTGATTATCGGAGCGGAACTTGATGCGGGAGAAACGTGTCTCATGCTTACGGATGAGTCAAAGCAGCAATATGCAAGTGCTATGGCTGCAAAAAGACAGCGAGAGCAGGAAGAAGTGAAGGCAAGAGAGGCAGAAGAGGCACTAAAGGCTGCTCCATTTGAGCAAAGAGAAATCCATCGAATAAAAAAAGATGGGCAGGAGTATTTAGAGCAGCTCGCAGAGCTTAAGAAAGAGATTGTGTCTGATGAGATGCGCAGGAAGGTTGAGCAGATGGAAACGCTTACCGCCCGTATTTTTGTATGTGCATCGGAGCATCCAGAAAGTATTTCGCAGACGGACAGGCTGTTTAAATATTATTTTCCATCTGTATTAAAACTTCTTAAAGTATATGAAGATGTGGAGAAACAGCCGGTTCAGGGAGAGAATATCAGGAAAACAAAAAAAGAGATAGAAGATTCCTTAGATACGATGAATCAGGCTCTTGAAAAATTATTTGATGAGATGTTTCAGAATGTAGCCATGGATATCTCTTCAGATATTCAGGTATTAGAGGTTATGTTGAAGCAGGATGGCTTGACTGAAGACGGGATACATGCAGACCAGAAAGAGCCGATGTTGAAGTTATAAAATTTTAAGCAGCGGTGTTGGAGAATAAGTATGTCATGCATTGCATGACGCGCATCTCGCAGCAAGAATGCCGGGGCATTCTTGAACTATTCAGAATCCTGCAGATTTTCGATAAACATGCGAATTCGTTCTGAATAGTTACAAAATTGTATAATAATTTTGAATTGTCAACATATAATGTAACTAACAGGAACAAAATTGTTTTAGATAAAGAGGAAAAAGATGAGATATGAAGAAGAACTGATTGATGAGGTCAGAGAAAAAAATGATATAGTCGATGTGATTTCCTCTTATGTTTCGTTAAAAAAGCGAGGTTCGAACTATGTAGGGCTTTGCCCGTTCCACAATGAAAAGAGCCCGTCATTTTCTGTCAGCCGGGACAAGCAAATGTATTATTGCTTTGGCTGCGGACAGGGCGGAAATGTCTATACATTTCTTATGGAATATAACCGGCTCTCCTTTGTGGAGGCATTGCAAAATCTGGCACAGAGGGCCGGAGTAGAACTTCCAGAAAGGGAACAGACGGCAGAGGAAAGACAGCAGGCGGATGCCAGAGTGACACTTAGAGATATGAATAAGGAAGCGGCAGTATATTTCCATTATCTTTTAAAGAGTGAGAGAGGAACACAGGCGCTTTCTTATCTTAAGAATCGTGGGCTGAGCGATGAGACGATTAATCATTTCGGACTTGGATATGCAGACATTTACCGGGATGATTTATATCAGTATTTAAGGTCAAAGGGATTTACGGATTACCAGATGAAGGAATCCTCTCTTGTAAATATTGATACAGTAAAGGGAAATTATGATAAGTTTTTTAACCGTGTTATTTTCCCGATTATGGATATGAACCAGAGAGTAATCGGTTTTGGCGGCCGTGTGATGGGAGATGGAGAACCAAAGTATCTAAATTCCAGAGAGACTATTTTGTTTGATAAGGGAAGAAATCTATATGGATTAAATTATGCAAAGAGATCGCGAAGTAATGCGATTATTTTGTGTGAAGGCTATATGGATGTCATCTCGTTACATCAGGCAGGATTTACCAATACAGTTGCTCCACTAGGAACGGCATTTACACCGAATCAGGCGATGCTTTTAAAGCGGTACACGAATGAAGTTATTTTGTCGTTTGACAGTGACGGAGCTGGAATAAAGGCGGCACTTCGGGCCCTGCCAATTTTGCGGCAGAATGGTCTGAGGGGCCGGGTGTTATCCATGAAGCCATATAAAGATCCGGACGAGCTGATTAAGGCAGAGGGGGCAGAAAGCTACCAGAAGAGGATTGATGAAGCAGAATCTGGAAGAATGTTTGAGTTGCTTGTCCTTTATGGACAGTATAATCAGCAGGACCCGGAAAGCCGGACAGAGTTTCTTCATGAAGTGGCGAAAAAGTTAGCACAGATTGAGGAACCGTTAGAACGGCAGACCTATCTTACATCAGCGGCTAACCGTTTTATGATAAGGAAGAATGACCTTGAAAATCTTGTGAACCGTTATGGATTAGGCTATCAGTATGAGCAGGTGAATGAGCAGTATAAGACGGCACCGGAAACAGAAGAGCGGCGGCAGGAAAAAAATACGAAAAACCAGCCACAGAGACTTCTTCTTACCTGGCTTGTGGAACATCCTGATATGTATCAATATATCAGGCCGTATATCGGGGCAGATGACTTCATTGAGCCGCTGTACCATTCGGTGGCGATTATGCTTTTTGAACAATTAGATAAAGAAGAGAAAATAAATCCGGCAGCAATTTTAAGTCGATTTACCGATGCAGAAGAACAAAAAGAAATTGCGGCAATCTTTAATACACATTTAAAATACGGACTTTCCTCCGAAGATGAAGATAAAGCGCTTTCAGATGTAGTGCGCAAAGTGAAACTTGCAAGCATTGAGGATGAGATGGTTCATACCAGTGATATTATGCGCTGGCAGGAACTTTTATCCCTGAAAAATAAAATGCAGAAATTTAGTATAAACCGAGTATAAAGCTGGTAAAACTAAGAGCAGGAATAATGTACGCTGGGATTTGCTATATCTTGTATAATCAAAAAAGCAGACTCCTGGAGTATGTAAGATTTGGAGGGTGTATTTTGGGCAGGAAAGAACAGATTTTTGGCAGCCAGATGAATTGTCTGCTTGAGAGAGCAAAGAAGCAGAAGAACGTGGTAGAACTTCAGGAGATAAGAGATGTCTTTCAGAACAGTCCTCTGACGCAGGCACAGCTTGAGCGTATTATTGCTTATCTGGAAGAGCAAAAAATCGATGTACTGACTATGCCCGATATTAATGCGGATGATATAGAAGATGATGTGGGAGAAATCGATTCTTTAAACGATATGGATGTTTTTCAAAAGCCAGATAGGATTGGAAATGTACAGGTAACTGCAGAAATTGAAAAAGGCTATGAAAAAACAGCAGAAGAATCGGAGAACTCATTTACAGAAAGAGGTAATGCCGAAGATCCTGTTCGTATGTATTTAAAAGAAATAGGCAGGATTCCATTATTAAGTTCTGAAGAAGAGATAGAGCTGGCCAAACGTATGGAGGAGGGAGATGAGGAGGCAAAAAAGAAGCTTTCTGAAGCCAATCTTCGACTTACGGTAAGTATTGCCAAGCGGTATTCCGGCAGGGGGATGCAGTTTCTTGATTTGATTCAGGAAGGCAATCTTGGACTGATCAAAGCGGTAGAAAAGTTTGACTACAGAAAAGGGTATAAATTTTCTACCTATGCTACCTGGTGGTTTCGGCTAGTTACTGTATAACAAAAACTAAAAAAATATAATATCCTCCACAAACTCGTTGGGGGATATTTTTATTTCTTTTACAATGCTTTTCCAAAACACCTGCTTGCCTTGTTCGTCTAACTGCATATACATATCTTTCCAACCGTCAGGAAATTTACTTTGTATTTTTTTCTTAGTTTCTAGTTCTTCCGTTGCGGCGGTCTGGGATAGTTCTTTTAATTCCTTTGATATAGCCTCATATCTTTCGTCATAGTATTCTTCTGTTATCCTACCTTTTTCAAACATCTTGTTGATTCTTCCCAGCTCACTGGATAATTTTTTCTTTCTCTTTTCCTCATCGTTTCCGCCTGCCTTCACACGAACTTCCGCCCTTAATATATCTAACTGTATTTTTTCTTCGATGTGATTGAGCATATATGTTTCTAATTTTTTTTCTGATCGCGTGTAGGTCTTGTGCTTTTGTGCGACAGAGTGGGGGCAGTGATATACTTTGTACTTTTTTCCTTTTTTGCCTATCGCACACCCGGAAAGCCTGCAACCGCAAATCGGGCATTTCATCAAGCCAGAAAAAATATAGATGCGCCTCCTGCAATCCGTCCAAGTTTTTTGACTGGATACTTCGTTAATTTTTCGTGCTTGCTCCTCTGTGATATACGGCTCACAGTAGTTTTTTACTCCATACATTTCGCCGCGATAAGCCGGGCTGGACATAATCTTAACCAACCTTGTTCTAGTTCTTACAAAATCAGGGTATTTACTCAAAATATAGTCGGCGGTTCCTGCTTTTGAGAAGGTTTGAAAATAATGCTCAAACATATCCTCAATTATTTCTCGTGTCTTTTCGTCTTTTACAATCTTTTTTCCTTCTATGCGATAACCTACCGGCACTTTTCCGCCAATATATTCCTTGTTGTTCCGTTTAAATTCCATAACAGACCGTATTTTCTCGCTGTCCCTGTCTGCCTCTGCCTGCGCTACGGACAGCATAATATTTACTTTGAATATTCCTTGACTCGTCTCTGTCTCGTAATCCTCCCAGATGGCCCTCCAAGGCACTTTACACGCATCAAGGACATTTTGTACCTCGTAGTACCCCGCAACGGCCCTAAACCACCTGTCAAGGCGTGTAAAGAGTATTATATCAATCTCATGTTTCTTGCAATCCTCAAGTAATTGTAAAAGGGCAGGGCGTTTTGTGTATTTTTTACGTGCAGATATGCCGGCATCGTTATAAATGCCAGCAACCGTATAACCCTGCTCATCGCAATATTTTTCAAGCGCATCTATCTGCGAATCAACGGACAATCCACTGTTCTTCTGCTCTTGCGTGCTTACTCGCACGTATAAAGCGGCTCTTTTCATTTATTTCCCTTCCTGCCTTCGTACCTCCGGGGCGGGTGCTGCTATCTACATACAACTAAGCCTGTCTATTAGCTTTTTTCTAAGCTTTTCGTATTTCTCGGTTATTTCTTCACTATCCGGAAAGTTAACCAAGCGAAAACAAGCATTTTCAAATTCGTTAACCAATGCTATGTTTTCGTATCTTTTTAATTCTATAGCTTTTTGCGGCAAATCGTCATAAAAAACTTTTAAATCGACACCTAGAGCGCCTGCGATTTTTGATAAGGTCTCTACCTTTGGCTTCTTTTTTCCGACTTCGTACTGGTAAATCATGGCAGCTGAAACACCTAGACATTTAGCAAGTGCCGCCTGTGAAACTCCCTTTTGTAGGCGCACAGTTTTGATTTTTTCTCCTATCATTGACAAAGTTACATCTTCTAATGCTTTTTCTATTGCATTTCGGCACTGTTCTTGGTTAAAATCTTCGACACCTTCATATTCTCGACTTGGTACGGTATCAGCGAAAGTGTAAAAGTATGGCTCGCCGCTTTTTGTGTAATTATATCCAAGATTTAAAGCGGCAGCAAGTTTGGCTACTGTATCTTTCTTCGGATTTAATTTCCCGTATTCATATCGTTGAATGGTATATGTCGAAAGTCCGCTTTTTTTACCAAGCTCTTCTTGCGTTAACCCCTGCCTTTTTCGCGCTTGTCTTAATCTATCTGAAAAACTCATAATTTTTTCACCTCTCTATATCTCCTCTCTTGATTTAATCATATTGTACATGATAATGACTATTATGTCAAGAAAAAAATACACGAAAATATATTATTTTTTATATTCTACGATGTCGCACACCTGGCAGTCCAATTTCTCGCACAAATACATAATTGTATCTATATTCACGTTCCTGTCGTGCCGCAGCTTGTTGACCAGTGCCGGGGAAAGATTAAAACTTTCCTTATCTAATAGGTTAGAACGCTTTAGCCCTCTACGTTCTAGTGTGTCCCATAAATTACTATATGAGATGCTACCTTTATATATGTTACTTCTTTTTCTTGCTCGTGTTTCCATTTAAAAAGCCTCCTTTAATCGTTATAAATATATAGTACATTATTTTGAAATAAATATCAAGAAAAAAATAATATATTTTCGTGTATTTTTCTCTTGACATAATAGTCACTATCGTGTATAATGTGAGTAAATCAAGAGAGGAGATACAAAGAAATGAAAAAATACAATTTATCAAGCATTATGAAAAGAGCATGGGAGTTAGTTAAAAAGGCAGGTCTTTGCATCTCCGAAGGATTGAAATTAGCATGGAAGGAGGCAAAGCTTATGGGAGAAACAATGGAGGAAAAGCTTATCCGCCTTGGCTATAAGGTGTGGGAGAAGGGCGACATGAAACGTATCTATATTAATGATTTCCAGAAATACTTAGAGGTTGAAGAAACCAATACGCCAGCAGCAATGGGACGTGGAAGAATCATTAATGGCATCTGCACAGATGAATATAAAAGCTTTGCGCAGCGTCAAGCATTAAGCCTTGTTGACTGGGGATTTGGAGCTAAATTGTATTACGACTGTAAAAAAGAAGACTGGTTTTGCAAGAATCCGGGAGGAAGTTTAATTAAAAAAATCCTCTGGACAGTTGCCGATAAATTAGAAGTTTTATAATAAATACCCGCCCGGCGGCGGAATCCGCCGGAGAAAGAAGGAAACATGACAACGAAAGAGAGAGAAGAGTACATAGAATTTATGTACAATTACAAAAATGAATATAACTGTGAAAATTGCCCGGAAAACAGAGGCGATTTTCCACATGACAAATTACCTTGCGGACAACAAAATTGCTGGGTAACCTGCCACTGTAAGGAGATGTAAATATTATTACCGCCCCGGAGGTTACGAGGGCAGAGGAGAGCAATATGCAAGAATTAAAATTTAATAAAAGAAGAAAATTAGACAGATTCTTAGCCACCTTGCCTAAAGACATGGTTTTTAAGTCGAACAATGAGTTTCGAATAAAAATGCCAAACGGATACATTAGTATTGGGTATTATTACCATGATTATCATGCATTTGGAGGACATCGTAATTCTGAATACAATACTATACAAGAAAACATAGATGCAGTAAAAGAACTTATTGACAAATACGGTAAAGGGGAGTAGGATATAGATAAGGTTTTTAATAGCTCCATTTTGGGATGTAAATGTTAGCTTAGTTTTGTACCTTAAAAACATTAATAGTTCCATTCTGGAAGGCAAAGCACTTGTTTCGACAGGTGCTTTTTTATTATCTTGAGGAAAAAAGAAAAGAGAGAAGAATTGATTCTTCTCTCTTGTTGGTTGTCCTATTAGTGGACTAATTATTTTAAATTAATAGTTATCTTCTTGTCTGTCCAGAACGAAGCACTATATTCTAAAATCACTTTCTTTGCATCTTTTGGTACTTCGTAGTATGCTGTAAAGCTTACGTTCTTTCCTGGGGACAAATTAGTGTTGACAAAATCACTATTTCCTATGTATTGCTGTTCGCAAGCTGAATTGTCCGCATAGCATTCGCAATCAGATACAGACACATATTTGTCGCCTTTTTCTGCGATGTTTTCGCAAGTAAAGTCTACAGCTACATATTCACATCCATCTTTTGGAGTAAAGTACTCTCCACCATCATATCCAAATTCAGCCTTTTTAGCAGTTACTTTTAAACCGTCATTCTCAAAAGATTCGCCAACCTTTACGCTATCTTTCTCTTTTGTTTCTTCCTTTTTAGCAGTTTCTTTTTTAGCCGCTGTTGTTGCTGTGGTACTCTTTGTCTGAGAATCAGTGGAAGAACTGTCATAGTCGCCACCACCCATTGCCATACCTAAAACAGCCAGAACGATGATAATGATAATCACCCATTTCAACTTGCCACCCTGTTTTTTTCGGCAATGAGGACACACTTTAGCTTTTGCGTCGATCTCTTCTTTGCAGTACTTACAAACTTTAGTTTTTTCTTTGCTCATATTCTCTGCTCCTTTTTTATTATTACCATATTGCAAATATTAGCAAAATGGTTTGTTGTAAATAATTATATAATAAATAAAATGATTTGTCATTATAAAACTGAATAAATTTGCATATTTTCTTTAATCAAAACATAAAAAATATTATAGCAAAGACTCTTGATAATCCAGAACGAATTTTCTATAATGATAATATAAAGTATCGCTTATATTGAGAAAGGAGTAACAATGGGAGAAGAATACAGAGAGGAAATCATAGCATTGTTAGACAAAATAAAAGATGCAGGCGCATTAGCTTACCTGCATACTTTTATAAAACTTTTTGCGGAGAAGTGGGGATGACCTACTTCTCTGTTTTTCTCGAAAGCATTGATTCAATCATATCCATAACAATTTTCTTATCCCTTTCTTCCAAGAGAGAAAATTTTTCTAAGAATCTAAAATCATCTTTTGCCGCTTCGGGAGTTAATACTTTTTTCTTTGGCACATCAAAACCCATAAGCCACATAGGCTCAACACCTAATACTTTCGCCATCTTGCCACTACTTATGTTAGACGGTTGATGTGAACCATTTACATACTGGCTGATTGATGACTTACTAACTTTAGATTTTTCTGCTAGTTCTTGCGGTTTCAATTTAGCGTCGGACAATGCTTCTCGTATTCTTTTTGCGGTAACCTCGTGTTTCACAAAATTTCTTCCTCCTTTCTACATATTAATGATAACATAACAAGGTTTAACTTTCAACAAAAAAGTTAAATGATTTTAAACTTTTTTGTTGACATTCTAGTTAAACAATGTTAAACTATAAATGTCTTCAAAAGAAGGGAGGGTTAAAAGATGCCATATAAATATAATAAATTAAGAGGGCGAATTGTTGAGAAGTTTGGCTCACAAGAAAAATTTGCGGAAACCTTGAAAAAAAGTAATGTTTCCGTATCTAGAAAAATGAATGGAAAAGTCGGTTTTTCTCAAAATGATATGGTTGAATGGGGAAACCTTCTTCACATTCCATTAGAAGAATATGGTGAATTTTTTTTCACTTAAAAGTTTAACGTTGTTTAACTTTTGAGAAAGGAAGGTGACCAGATGGAAACAAGAAATCTATACAGAGATAATGAGAGAGTAGTCGAGGCTGTATTTTACAACGATAAACTTCTTTACACGGAAATTTATTTCTTTGACGCAGATTTATCTGTGCGCGGGAGGGTTACTGTTTATAGCAACGGCACAGTGATAATATCGGGCGATGTAGATGTAATTAAGGGCGGTGACTAGATGAAAAATATTCAAATCTTCGAAAACAATGAGTTCGGTTCAATTCGGACTCAGATAATTAATGACGAACCGTACTTCTGCTTAGCGGATGTTTGCCACGCATTGGACCTTGAGCAACCTAGCAGAGTCAAATCAAGGTTAAAACCCGATGGGGTTACTACTGGTATGGTCATCGACAGCGTGGGCAGGAGACAAAATGCAAACTTTGTGAATGAACTTAATCTTTACAAAGTAATCTTCCAGAGCCGCAAAGAAAGTGCAGAACGCTTTACCGACTGGGTAGCCGGAGAAGTTCTTCCATCCATCAGAAAGACAGGTGGTTATCAGAAGCCTGCAACAATAGCGGAGCAGATAGGCTTACTCGCCACAGGCTATGGAGACCACGAAGACCGCATAAAGAACCTTGAGAGCAACATGGTAATTGACTATGGGCAACAGCAAACACTGCGACAGCACGTCAATAAAGCTGTTTTAAATGCATTAGGTGGCAAGGACACAGAAGCATATGCATGCATCAGCAAAGTTGTATTCGCGGAGTGCAACAGGGACTTGCAAGACAGATTTAAAGTTAATAGTCGAAATAACATCCCTCGCAAACGGTACGAGGAAGCTATTGACTATGTAGACAACTGGGAACCGAAAACAAATACAAAGTTGAGAATTGACGAGTATAACCGTCAACAGAGATTTGAGGTGTAAATATGAACGCGTTAGGAGAAAAATTAAGAAGATTAAGAAAGGCGCAAGGGCTTACACAAGGAGAATTAGCCGAGAAAGTCGGCGTTGGTATTAATACAATAGTTAGATATGAAACCGGTAAAAATTCTCCAAAAGTGGAAATCTTGGAACTTATCACTAAGGAGCTGGGTGCGAAAATAGTTGTGGTACCCGAAAAGGAGTTAGGGGGTGAATAAAAAATGAATGAACCTCCGAGACCAGAGTATGTTGCTAGACTACTCTACACCCTTTTAGGACGACAACAAGGTGTAGAGTATGACAAAGTGTTTTACACTGATAAAGACGGCGTAGAACACGAGGTAAAAAAGGAAGAGCCCTACCATTAAGCTCTTACGATAAATCATACAAGTAAATCATACAAAAGACTTGGCAATTTGTCAAGATAGGAGGTAGACATGGCGTACATCGTTATTCAGGATTGGATGATATCAGATTTACAGTTAAAGGGGAATGAGCTCCTCACATATGCCCTTATTTACGGCTTTTCGCAGGATGGCGAATCAGAATTTAAGGGGTCATTGAAATATATTTCCGAATTTCTTGGCGTATCAAAAAGAACTGCACAAAGAAGCATTGAAAATCTTGTAGACCGAGGAATAGTTGAAAAGAGAGTAGAGGAGATTAGCGGCGTGAAATTTAACCGTTATATGGCTCATGAAAAAGCTGACACCCCTATAGACAAAATGACCACAGGGTATAGTCAAAATGACCACGGGGGTATAGTCAAAATGACCACAGGGTATAGTCAAAATGACCACGGGGGTATAGTCAAAATGACCACAGGGTATAGTCAAAATGACCACGGGGGTATAGTCAAAATGACC
>OGOM01002037.1_pt1 | contig 12956 bp, 9 predicted proteins | sample 1552681 | NCBI WGS metagenome assembly OGOM01 (sample SAMEA2580188, study PRJEB22360) | human gut metagenome | biome: human gut; feature: human-associated habitat; material: faeces | place: Denmark | collected 2008/2010 | reverse complement strand
ACTGCGTCATCGAGGTTAACCCGCGTGTATCCCGTTCTTCTGCACTTGCATCCAAAGCAACCGGATACCCGATCGCAAAAGTTGCTGCAAAGATCGCATTAGGTTACACCTTAGATGAGATCAAAAATGCAATTACCGGAAAAACTTATGCAAGTTTCGAGCCGATGCTTGACTACTGTGTTGTAAAGATTCCGAGACTTCCATTTGATAAATTCATCACAGCAAAGAGAACCCTGACCACACAGATGAAGGCGACCGGAGAGGTCATGAGTATCTGCAACAACTTTGAGGGCGCATTGATGAAAGCAATCCGTTCCTTAGAGCAGCACGTAGACAGCTTAATGTCTTATGACTTTACAGGACTTTCTGATAAAGAGTTAAACGAGCAGCTTCATGTGGTGGATGATCGTCGTATCTGGGTGATCGCAGAGGCACTCCGCAGAGGCGTAAGTTATGATGAAATCCATGAGATCACAAAGATTGACCGCTGGTTTATTGATAAACTTGCCATCTTAGTTGAGATGGAAAATCAGTTAAAGAATGAGCCTTTAACTGTAGAGTTATTAAAAGAAGCAAAACGCATCGAGTTCCCGGACAGCGTTATTGCAAAACTGACCGGAAAGACGGAAAAAGAAATCCATGACATGCGTTATGAGAATGGTATCGTGGCAGCATTCAAGATGGTAGATACCTGTGCCGCAGAGTTTGAGGCATCCACACCGTACTACTATTCCGTATTCGGAAGCGAGAACGAAGCCATCGAAACCAATCCAAAGAAAAAGGTACTGGTACTTGGTTCTGGTCCGATCCGTATCGGACAGGGTATCGAGTTTGATTACTGCTCCGTACACTGTACCTGGGCATTTGCAAAAGAGGGATGGGAGACCGTCATCATCAACAACAACCCGGAGACCGTTTCCACTGACTTTGATATCGCAGACAAACTTTATTTTGAACCTTTAACACCGGAAGATGTAGAGAGCATCGTAAAACTGGAAAAACCGGATGGTGCTGTCGTACAGTTTGGTGGACAGACCGCGATCAAGTTAACCGAGAGCCTGATGAAGATGGGTGTTAAGATCCTTGGAACAAAAGCAGAGGATGTCGATGCGGCAGAGGACCGTGAGCTTTTCGATGAGATTCTGGAAAAAACACAGATTCCGAGAGCTGCAGGTGGAACTGTATTTACCGCAGAGGAGGCAAAAGAAGTTGCAAACCGTCTCGGCTATCCGGTACTGGTAAGACCTTCCTATGTACTCGGTGGACAGGGTATGAAGATCGCATTCAACGATGATGAGATCGAGGAATTTATCGGCATCATCAATCGTATCGCACAGGATCACCCGATTCTCGTAGATAAATATTTACAGGGAAAAGAAATCGAGGTCGATGCTGTATGTGACGGAACCGATATCTTAATTCCTGGTATCATGGAGCATATCGAACGTACCGGTGTACACTCTGGAGACAGTATTTCCGTATACCCGGCACCGACGATCAGTGACCATGTAAAAGAGACAATCGTTGAGTATACGAAACGTCTGGCGCAGGCACTGCATGTCATCGGACTGATCAATATCCAGTTCATCGCTATGGACGAGCAGGTATATGTCATTGAGGTAAACCCGCGTTCTTCGAGAACCGTGCCATACATCAGCAAAGTAACCGGTATTCCGATCGTTGACCTTGCAACGAAAGTAATTATCGGTGATACTATCCGCGGACTTGGCTATGAGCCGGGACTTGCACCGACCGCAGATTACATTGCAATCAAGATGCCGGTATTCTCCTTCGAGAAACTGCGTGGCGCTGAGATCTCCTTAGGACCGGAGATGAAATCAACCGGTGAGTGCCTTGGTATTGCAAAGACCTTCAACGAGGCTCTCTACAAAGCATTCCTCGGCGCAGGCGTGACTTTACCGAAATACAAACAGATGATCATGACCGTCAAAGATGCAGATAAGCCGGAAGCAGTCGGTGTTGCAAAACGTTTTGAGGCACTTGGCTACAAGATTTACGCAACCAGAAGTACCGCAAAATATTTACAGGAGCACGGCGTCAATGCACTTCGTGTCAACAAGATCTCTCAGGAGTCACCGAACGTTATGGACTTAATCTTAGGACATAAGATCGACCTTGTCATCGACACACCGACACAGGGAAATGGTGATAAGACCAGAGACGGATTCCTGATCCGGAGAAATGCAATCGAGACAGGTGTTTACTGTATCACAGCAATGGATACGGCAAATGCGTTGGCACGCAGCTTAGAGACTGCGACCGATGATCTGACACCGGTGGATATTGCGACCGTAAAGAACTTGTAGTTCTTTGAATTTATAATTCTTTGAACCTGTAGTTCTTTGAATTTTATAATATAGAAAAGACAGCACAAATCCAAAAGGAGGCGTGCTGTTTTTGCTTTTGCGGAATATGGATATTGGCGACAACATGAAAAAACGACATGAAAGCAGTTAAGAAATTGCTTTCATGTCGTTTTTTATATCGCCGGAATATCCACTCCAACATATAGAAAAAAGTCACGCGGATTAACGGAGTTTCATTTTTTTGCGCGGTTTCTTTTGGGCCAGTGGTTTTTCTGTGCCCAAAGCATCCTGCGGGATCACAGATGCACTACTCATTAAGGCGCTTGCCGCTTTTTGTTCCAGTTTACTTTGATTGTGCTGTGCAATCTGAAGTTTGACCTTGCGGAAACGGTCTGCCGTTTCTTTGATGTAGGCATCGGAAACAAAATGCTTTACAGAATCTTTATCCAATGCGATACGGTTGTCCATGGTTTTCATGATATCTGTGATCTTTAAAGATTTGTTGATCACCGGGTCACTTAAATCGTATATCATGTTTGTGGAAAACTTCAGTACCATCGGATGAAGAAAATCAGCCGGATTCTCTGCAAGCACAAGGGCTTTTTCGCCATCGGAAAGATCTACACATGCACCGGTCGGAAGAATATGGATACATTCTGCTAAAGCGGAAAGTACGAGCGGATTGTAGGTGGCTTTATCCTTTTTCAGACGTCCCATGGCAGCAATTTCTGAAATTGGCGGTTTGTTAATGTTCATTGCGGTCAGATGGTCAAATTCGTCCGCTACTGCTAAAATATCGACGAGAAGACGGATATTGTCTGCCGGTTCTTTGACTTTTAAAGTACGGCTGTTTTTAAAAATGATCTGCTGGATAATATCAAGCGTATGTACCGGGAATTTATAATCACCACGGTCCGGGCGGAGTGTTTCATAACCGCGCTCTAAGTTGAGCTGGATAAAATCCTTATCTGCTGTTGTAAGGTCATCCCCTTTGTCTAACACTGTCTGTGGTACATACAGATAACCAAAATCGTAGAGAAGCGCAGCTGTGATAAGGGCTGTCTGTTCTGCAGCAGGCAGATGCATCTGATTTGTGATCATCGCACAGAGAATGCCGACACTGATGGAATGTTTGTAAACAAAATCTGCAGAACTTCGCAGGTTTTGTGCAAAATTTAATTTGTGATCAAGACTGCCGTAATGTGTCTGGATGTCTCTGACGAGATCGCTCAGCGAAACAGGTGCCTGATTGGCCTGCAGACGATCCATATTTTCTTTTAATTTAAAAACATATATAGTCTGGAACTGTTCGAATTCAAGATCCTCTCTGGAAAGAGGCGGTACCGGCTCTGCCGGCTCAAGAATAAAAATACCGATCAGACCAAAGTTTTCGATACTGTTAATACCCTGCATGGTTAAAAGTGTGTCTCTTTCATAAAGAAGAACACCCATCTTATTGTAGATTGGTTTTGCAAGTCTCATGCCGGGTTTTAAATCTGCTGTTTTTACAAATTGCATAGGTAAATCCTCCCCCTGTGATGATTATCAGGCTCTTTTTATACCATATCCAGACATCAGATGCCTGAATATTCCCCCAATAATGGTATGTGAAAAAATTAATATTCATATTGTGCTTTACATGCTATAATACCATATTAATAGAAGAAATACAATGAACGAAAAATACAACAGTAGCAGAAAGCTTACTGTTCAGCCGAAAGGAACAGCATGAGACACAATTTTTTGAGAAGAATCCTGGGAGGAATACTGACCGGCTGCATACTTGTTACGGCAACTGTCCATGCAGGAACGACACAGAAAGATATTGATAAGGCAAAAGACCAGATCACAGACCTTAAGAAACAGAAAGAAGATGCGAAAGATCAGGTGGACAGCCTGACCAATGAAAAACAGGGATTGGAGAGCGACCTTAGCGGACTGAACGGACAGTTAAATACGATCACTTCTGATATGAACCAGTTAGAGCAGCAGGCAGCGCAGAAAGAAGACGAGATCAATACGACGGCGGAAGATCTGAAACGTTCCGAGGAACGATCTGCAGAACAGTATGAAGATATGAAAGTGCGCATTCAGTATATTTATGAAAATGGCAATCAGTCTGTATGGGACATGCTTATTCATGTGTCCTCCATCGCAGAATTTTTAAATCAGGCGGAATATACAAGTGCAATCAATCAGTATGACAGAAATATGCTTACGGCATATCAGGAGCTCACGGAGCAGATCAAAAAACAGAAAAAGGAACTCGAGGAGCAGAAGGAAGAACTGACTGTATTACAGCAGGAAAAACAGAAAGAGCAGGAAAAAGTCAACAGCCTGATCGAGGATACGCAGAAGAAGATACAGGAATCCAGCGAGAAAATTGAAGATGCACAGTCCGATGTGGAGTCGATCGATGCAAAGATCGAGAAAATGATCGAATACGAAAAGCAGCTTGAGATACAGAAGGCAAAAGAGGATGCTGCACGCCTTGCAGCCATCAAAAAGCAGGAACAGGAAAACAGGTCGAATGTGACATACGCACCGGCACAGAGCGATGCGTATCTGTTAGCTGCCATCATCCAGTGTGAGGCATGGGGCGAGCCATATGATGGAAAACTTGCGGTGGGCAGCGTGATCATGAACCGTGTCAGAAGCTCCTATTTTCCGAATACGGTTTCCGGTGTGATTTATCAGGGAGGGCAGTTCTCTCCGGTTGCCAGCGGTCGTCTTGCATACCGTCTGGAGCAGGGAGTCGATTCCGATTGTATGAGTGCGGCACAGGCGGTTCTGGGTGGAATGAGCACAACAAATTGTCTGTATTTTCGTGTGAATAACGGCATTATAGAAGGAACAGTTATAGGTAATCATGTGTTTTATTAAACAAAATGATAAAATGATAAAAATTTAACAAAAAACCCCGCAAAATGGAGCAAAAAGGAAGTAAAAAATTGTTTACAAAGATGAAAAATAAAGAAAGCTATTGCAATTAATTGTGAAATATGTTAGCATAAGAAAGTACAAGAAATGCAGAAAAATAGCTGATTTACATAGTAATGAGCTTTTTAAATTGAAAAGAAAAAAAGATAAATTTCAACCAAAAGTTTGAATTTATTTTTTTAAAAAAGATTGTTAAAAAATTAACAGCATTTTTCGGCAACTTTAAAGAGAAAGAAACAAATTCTCTGCAAAAGCAGAGCTTTGTGTTAAATTGAAAGGAGAATTCAAAATGGCAAAGAAAGTAGTTTTAGCAGGTGCCTGCCGTACCGCAATCGGTAAAATGGGTGGAGCATTAAGCAATACTCCAGCAGCAGACTTAGGTGCAATCGTTATCAAAGAGGCTTTAAGAAGAGCAAACGTTAAACCGGAGATGGTTGACGAGGTAAAAATGGGTTGTGTAATCCAGGCAGCTCAGGGACAGAACGTTGCACGTCAGGCAGCAATCAAAGCAGGACTGCCAATCGAAGTTCCGGCAATCACAATCAACGTTGTTTGTGGTTCTGGTTTAAAATGTGTCAATGATGCAGCTACCATGATCATGGCAGGTGAAGCTGATATCGTTGTTGCAGGTGGTATGGAAAACATGTCTATGGCACCATATGCTATGACAAAAGCTCGTTTTGGATATCGTATGAACAATGCAACGATCATCGATACAATGGTAAATGATGCATTAACAGATGCATTCAACCACTATCATATGATGATCACTGCAGAGAACGTATGTGATAAATATGGCATTACAAGAGAAGAACTTGACGAGTTCTCAGCAAACAGCCAGCAGAAATGTGAAAAAGCAATCGCTGAAGGCAAATTTGATGATGAGATCGTTCCGGTTCCTGTTAAAGTGAAAAAAGAGATCGTTGATTTCGTGAAAGATGAGGGACCACGTGCCGGTACAACTGCTGAGTCTTTAGCAAAATTAAAATGCTGCTCCGGTAAAGAGGGCGGACTTGTTACAGCAGGTAACGCTTCCGGTATCAACGATGGTGCAGCAGCAATCGTTGTTATGAGTGAAGAAAAAGCAAAAGAGCTTGGTGTTACACCAATGGCTACATGGGTAGCAGGTGCTCTTGGTGGAGTTGAGCCTGAAATCATGGGTGTTGGACCTGTTGCTTCTACAAGAAAAGTATTAGCAAAAACTGGTTTATCTATTGATGATATGGACTTAATCGAAGCAAACGAAGCATTCGCAGCTCAGTCTATCGCAGTAGCAAGAGATCTGAAATTCGATATGTCAAAAGTAAACGTAAACGGTGGTGCAATCGCATTAGGACACCCGGTAGGTGCTTCCGGATGCCGTATCCTTGTTACATTACTGCATGAGATGCAGAAGAGAGACGCTAAGAGAGGTCTTGCTACACTTTGCATCGGCGGTGGTATGGGATGCTCTACAATCGTTGAGAGATAATAGTTTTTTATAGTAATTCCCGGGGAATGACTTCCCGGGGATTGCATTTTTCAAACATACAGTTAACATAATTATTTTCAGGAGGTAACCGAAATGAAGGTTGGCGTTATTGGTGCAGGAACTATGGGACAGGGCATTGCAAAAGCATTTGCTCAGGTAGAAGGATATGAAGTAGCACTTTGCGATATCAAGCAGGAGTGGGCTGAAGGCGGAAAAGAGAAAATCAAAAAAGGTTATGCAAGATTAGTAGAAAAAGGAAAAATGACACAGGAAGCTGTTGATGGCATCCTTGCAAAAATCACTCCAGGTTTAAAAGAAGACCTTTGCAAAGACTGTGATCTGATCGTAGAGGCAGCTTTCGAGAACATGGAAGTAAAGAAAACTACTTTCAAAGAATTAGACGAGATCGCAAAACCAGATTGTATCTTCGCTTCTAACACATCCAGTCTTTCCATCACAGAGATCGGAAACGGATTAAACCGTCCAATGGTTGGTATGCATTTCTTCAACCCGGCAGACCGTATGAAACTGATCGAGGTTATCGCTGGTGTGAATACTCCGGATGAAACTGTTTCCGCTATTAAGAAAATTTCTGAAGAGATCGGAAAAACTCCGGTACAGGTTAATGAGGCTGCTGGTTTCGTTGTAAACCGTATCTTAATCCCAATGATCAACGAAGCTGCATTCATCAAAATGGAAGGTGTTTCCGATATCGCTGGTATCGATGCAGCTATGAAACTTGGTGCTAACCACCCAATGGGACCGTTAGAGTTAGGTGATTTCATCGGTCTTGATATCTGCCTTGCTATCATGGATGTACTTTACAAAGAGACAGGCGACAGCAAATATCGTGCATGCCCACTGATCCGTAAGATGGTTCGTGGTGGTAACCTTGGAGCAAAGAGCGGCAAGGGATTCTATGTATACAATGCTGATCGTACAAAGACTCCGGTCGATGCTCAGTAAAATAAATATTTATGGAGGAAAATTAGATCATGGATTTCACTTTAGACAAGAAACATGAAATGGCGCGTTCTTTATTCAAGGAATTTGCTGAAACAGAAGTAAAACCGCTTGCACAGGAAACAGATGAGACAGAAGCTTTCCCGGCTGAAACGGTTAAGAAAATGCAGAAATACGGATTCATGGGAATCCCGGTTCCGAAAGAATATGGTGGACAGGGTTGTGATCCTCTTACATACGTTATGTGCGTAGAAGAGTTATCTAAAGTTTGCGCAACCACAGGTGTTGTTGTATCTGCACATACATCTCTCTGCATCGATCCGATCATGACATATGGTACAGAAGAGCAGAAACAGAAATATGTAAAACCACTTGCAACAGGCGAGAAGTTAGGTGCATTCGCATTAACTGAGCCGGGTGCTGGTACTGATGCACAGGGTGCACAGACAAAAGCTGTTTTAGATGGTGACGAGTGGGTATTAAATGGATCAAAATGCTTCATTACCAATGGTAAAGTTGCAGATGTTTATATTGTAATCGCTATCACAAGCATCACAGAGGACAAGAGAGGCAGAAAGAAGAAAAACTTCTCTGCATTTATCGTAGATAAGGGAGCTCCAGGCTTCTCATTCGGAACAAAAGAGAAGAAGATGGGTATCCGTGGATCATCTACTTATGAGCTGATCTTCGAAGACTGCAGAATCCCGAAAGAGAATCTGTTAGGACCGGAAGGAAAAGGTTTCCCGATCGCAATGCACACACTTGATGGTGGACGTATCGGTATTGCTGCTCAGGCACTTGGTATCGCTGAGGGTGCATTAGACAGAGCTATCGCTTATACAAAAGAGAGAAAACAGTTTGGACGTTCAATCGCACAGCAGCAGAATACACAGTTCAAACTTGCTGATATGGCTGCAAGAATCGAAGCTGCACAGCTTTTAGTTTACAAAGCTGCAATGGCAAAAGCTACTCAGAAAGTATATTCTGTAGAAGCTGCAAAAGCGAAATTATTCGCAGCAGAGACTGCAATGGCTGTTACAACTGAGGTTGTTCAGTTATTCGGTGGATACGGATATATCAGAGAGTACGATGTAGAGCGTATGATGCGTGATGCTAAGATCACTGAGATCTACGAGGGTACAAGCGAAGTCCAGCGTATGGTAATCTCCGGTGCACTGTTAAAGTAATTTCGAATCAATCCGCGTAAAATTTAAACATATAAAACATAAGGAGTGAAAAATACATGAATATCGTAGTATGTATTAAACAGGTTCCTGATACAAAGGGCGGCGTTAAGTTCAACCCGGATGGAACGCTTGACAGAGCAGCAATGCTTGCTATCATGAACCCAGATGATAAAGCTGGTCTTGAAGCAGCACTTAGAATCAAAGATGAGACAGGAGCAAAAGTTACAGTTCTTACCATGGGACTTCCAAAGGCTGATGCAGTTCTTCGTGAAGCATTAGCAATGGGTGCTGATGAAGCAGTTCTTGTAACAGACCGCGTATTAGGTGGAGCTGATACATGGGCAACATCTACCACAATCGCTGGTGCACTTCGTAACTTAGACTATGACCTGATCATCACAGGACGTCAGGCTATCGATGGTGATACTGCACAGGTTGGTCCTCAGATCGCTGAGCATCTTGGACTTCCGGTTATCTCTTACGCAGCAGACATCAAAGTAGAGGGTGATTCTGTTGTTGTAAAACGTCAGTACGAAGACAGATATCATGAGTTAAAAGCAAAAATGCCTTGTCTGGTAACTGCTCTTTCTGAATTAAATGAGCCGCGTTACATGACACCGGGCGGAATCTTCGATGCATTTGACAAAGAAGTAACCGTTTGGGGCAGAGCAGACTTAAAGGATGTTGACGATTCTGATCTTGGTTTAAAGGGATCTCCTACTAAGATTGCAAAAGCATCTGATAAAGTTGCAAAGGGTGCTGGTGAGAAAGTAAACCTTGATCCGGCAGAATCCGTAGCATATTTGATCGGTAAATTCAAAGAGAAACACATTATCTAATAAAAAAAGGAAAAGTGGTGAATAACATGGCATTAGAAGAATATAAAGGAGTATTTGTCTTTGCACAGCAGGTAGATAACGTATTAGATGGCGTTGCATTTGAGTTACTTGGAAAAGGCAAAGACTTAGCAAAAGATTTAGGTACAGACGTAACTGCTGTATTAATTGGTTCTGGTGTAAAAGGATTAGCAGATCAGTTAGCTGAGTATGGTGCTGACAAAGTTATCGTAGTAGATGATCCTGAATTAAAAGACTACAGAACAGAGCCGTATGCTCATGCATTAGCATCTGTAATTAACGAGTTCAAACCTGAAATCATGTTAGTTGGTGCAACTGCTATCGGCCGTGACTTAGGACCTACTGTTTCTGCAAGAGTAAAAACAGGTCTGACAGCAGACTGTACATCTCTTGAGATCGGTGATTTCCCACTGGTTGCTGCACCTGGTAAAGAATCAGAGCAGAAACACAACCAGTTATTAATGACACGTCCTGCATTTGGTGGTAACACCATCGCAACAATTGCCTGCCCGGACAACCGTCCTCAGATGGCAACTGTACGTCCAGGTGTTATGCAGAAGATCGCTCCGATCAGCGGTGCAAAAGCAAACGTTGTAGAGTACAACCCGGGATTTACACCAAACAACAGATATGTTGAGATCTTAAACATCGTAAAAGCTGTTAAGAGCACAGCAAACATTATGGAAGCAAAGATCCTTGTTTCCGGTGGTCGTGGAGTTGGCAGCGCAGAGAACTTCAAGATCCTGGAGGATCTGGCAGAAGTTCTGGGCGGTACCGTATCCTGCTCCCGTGCAGTTGTAGATAACGGCTGGAAACCCAAGGATCTGCAGGTTGGACAGACCGGTAAGACCGTTCGTCCCCAGATCTACTTTGCAATCGGTATCTCCGGTGCTATTCAGCACGTAGCAGGTATGGAAGAGTCTGATCTCATTGTTGCTATCAACAAGGATGAGACAGCTCCTATCTTCGATGTAGCTGACTACGGTATCGTAGGAGATCTGAACAAGATCGTTCCCGCTCTGACCGAACAGCTGAAGGCTGCAAAGGCTGAGAAGGCAGCGAACTAAGAGCCGTTTTTTGACGGATATTCGAACCCTCCCTGTTGATCTCAGGGAGGGTTTTATATTGCACTTCGGACGCTTACATAGTAAAATATAATGATAATCCCACGATATGCGAATATTGGGTGGGATTGTGGAGCAATCCGCAGGTATCATACAGAGCAAGAATGTGAGATGATATTTTATGGCAAAACAAAAAGAAGTAAAAACCAACGCCATGCGTATCCTGGAATCTCTGAAGATTCCTTATACCCATCACACCTATGAGTGCGAGGAATTCGTGGATGGGCTTCAGATAGCAGACAAGCTGTCCCTGCCCTATGAGCAGGTCTACAAGACGTTGGTCACCGTGGGCAGCAGCAAGAATTATTTTGTATTCGTCATCCCCATTGCGGAGGAGCTGGATATGAAAAAAGCAGCGAAATCCGTTGGAGAAAAAAGCGTGGAGATGATCCACGTAAAAGACATCAATGCCATCACCGGCTACATCCGCGGCGGCTGCACAGCCATCGGTATGAAAAAACAGTATGTGACCAGAATTGATGAAAGTGCGAAGACACAGGAACAAATCTATGTCAGCGGCGGCAGGATCGGATCTCAGATCCAATTGAAACCGGATGACCTTGCGAAAGCAGCGAGAGCGGAGTTCGCAGATATTATCAGGCACGAAAATTAATGCATCAAATGTAGTAAAAGGATGCTGAAGATAAAGGAGTACACATGGAAAACCAAAAAAACATCCTTGATTACGATACCGTAGAACTGGACGAAGCACAGGATGCGGTGATCATCATAGACCAGACCCTGCTTCCGGGTAAGATCGAACTGATCGCATTACATACGGCACAGGAGATGTGGGATGCTATCTATCTGCTGAAGGTCCGGGGAGCCCCGGCCATCGGTGTAGCGGCGGCATTGGGCATCTACCTGCTGGCGAATCGCATCGAGACGGAAGACTTCGAAGATTTTTATCAGAAATTCACAGAATATAAGGAATATCTGGATTCTTCCAGACCCACCGCAGTTAATCTGTCCTGGGCGCTGAAGCGCATGGATGCTGTGGCTGTAAAGGCTGGCAGAGAAGAGCACAAGACTGTCGCAAAAGTGAAGGAAATCCTGCATGACGAAGCACTGCAGATTCGGGCGGAAGATGTGGAAGTATGTCGAAAAATCGGAGAGCTTGGACTGGAACTGGTAAAACCGGGAGATGGTATTCTGACCCACTGTAATGCAGGACAACTTGCAACCGTAAAATACGGTACCGCAACCGCACCGATTTATCTGGGACAGGAGAGAGGTTACAACTTCCATGTATTTGCGGATGAGACCAGACCGCTGTTACAGGGAGCCAGACTGACTGCGTTTGAACTGCATTCCGCAGGCGTGGATGTGACACTGATCTGTGACAATATGTCCGCTTCTGTCATGTCCAAGGGCTGGGTGCAGGCAGTGTTTGTAGGCTGTGACAGAGTGGCAGCCAACGGAGATACTGCGAACAAGATCGGTACCAGCGTGGTGGCAGCAGTGGCAAAACAGTACGGTGTGCCGGTATACATCTGTGCACCGACTTCCACGATTGATATGGCGACTGCCACCGGTGCAGATATCTGCATCGAGCAGCGTAAGGCGGAAGAGGTTACTGAGATGTGGTACAAGGAGCGCATGGCTCCGGAGGGTGTAAAGGTCTACAATCCGGCATTCGATGTGACAGACCATGAACTGATCGCCGGAATTGTCACGGAATACGGGGTGGCGAGAGCTCCTTACACGGAGAGCCTGAAGGAGATCATGGAACGCAAGGCACAGAGAGGCTGATGGTGTAGATATGAAGCGAAATGTAAGTCTTGCGGAGATATCCGACGGCCGTTTATACAAAGCAAGTGATATGGTGAAAGCGGATTGCGGTGGTTGCAATGGCTGTTCCCGGTGTTGTCACGGCATGGGCAATTCCATTATCCTGGATCCCTATGATGTTTACCGGATGACTACAGGAATGGGGAAAAGCATGCAGGAGCTATTAGCGGCATCGGTGGAGCTCAACGTGGTGGATGGTGTGATCTTACCGAATCTGAAAATGCAGGGGACCAAGGAAGCCTGCGCTTATCTGGATGAGGAAGGAAGATGTAGCATCCATCCGTACCGGCCTGGAA
>OGOM01002019.1_pt1 | contig 13081 bp, 9 predicted proteins | sample 1552681 | NCBI WGS metagenome assembly OGOM01 (sample SAMEA2580188, study PRJEB22360) | human gut metagenome | biome: human gut; feature: human-associated habitat; material: faeces | place: Denmark | collected 2008/2010 | reverse complement strand
AATGTATTGAAACGTTAGCCCGCGTAGATGTACTTTGTGTGGACAAGACAGGAACAATTACAGTGCCGGAGATGGAAGTGGATCAGTTTATTCTTGCAGAAGACCTGACGAAAAGAGTTTATGAGAAAGACGGTGATACGAAAGTATATGTCGATGTAAAGTGCGGTGAGGAACAGGAACAAAAACATGCGCAGATAAAGGGCATGATCGGTGAGTTTGCGGCAGACATGGATGCCGATAATGCAACAATGGAGGCATTAAAGACATATTTTAAGCCGGATACTTTAACAAAGATAAAGAAAGCAGAAAAGGTATTTGCATTTTCATCAAAGACAAAGTACAGTGGAATCATTTCAGAGGGAAAAAGTTATGTGATCGGGGCACCTGAATTTGTGCTTCGGGAGGATTATGCAGAGTACAAAGACCGAATAGAAGCGTATAGTGAGAAAGGGTATCGTGTCCTTGTGTATGGCAGATATGAGGGAATTTTAGACGGACAGCAGCTTACGGAAAAAGTATTACCGATCGCGTTTATCATGCTGACAAATGCGATACGGGAAGGAGCAAAGGAAACCTTTTCCTATTTTACAGAGCGTGGTGTGGAGATCAAGGTTATCTCCGGGGATAATCCTAAGACTGTTGCTGAAATTGCGGAAAAAGCGGGAATCTGTGGCGCAGATAACTATGTGGATGCATCCACGTTGACAACAGATGAGAGTATCGCACAGGCTGTAGCAAAATATCAGATTTTTGGCAGGGTGACACCTGATCAGAAGTTAAAGTTTGTGGAAGCGCTGAAAGCACAGGGAAGAACGGTTGCCATGACGGGTGACGGTGTCAATGATGTGCTGGCATTAAAAGATGCGGACTGCAGTATCGCAATGGCATCGGGAAGCGAGGCTGCATCGCAGGTGGCACAGCTTGTTCTTTTGGACAATGATTTTTCAAGGATGCCCTCTGTAGTGATGGAAGGGCGGAGAGTGGTAAATAATATCCAGCGCTCGGCAAGCTTATATCTGGTTAAAAATATTTTTTCCATGCTGCTTGCAGTATTTTCCATGATCTCTATGATCAATTATCCACTGGAACCGTCACAGATTTCGCTGATCAGTATGTTTACGATTGGAATTCCGTCTTTTGTGCTTGCATTAGAGCCAAACAAAGACCGCATACAGGGACATTTTATGACAAATGTGTTGTTGAAGGCATTGCCTGCCGGACTTACCGATTTCTTTGCTGTCAGCAGTCTGGTATTGTTTTGTCAGGTATTTGGTGTGAACGAAGAGGACATTTCGACATCCTGTACGATACTTGTTGCTATTGTTGGATTTATGATCTTATATCAGATCGCAAAACCGATGACGGCCGGACACCGGGTACTGATGGTTGGAATGGTCGCCGGCTGGCTGTTCTGCATGATATTTGTCAGCCACTTATTTGCAATCAGGGATATCTCAGGGCAGTGTATGATGCTGACTGCGGTATTTACGGTTGCAGCGGAGTCCATTCTGCGGTATCTGTCGAAATTTGTGGAGTGGATGCGGGAAAGTCTTTTAGTGTTAAAAAAGAAAATACATCAGGCAACAGCATGAAAGAGGACAGGTATTCGGTAAGGATAAAAACCGGATAAAAAAACAGCCGCTCCGTTTTTAAAGCAGAGCGGCTGTTTAGCAATCAATTTTTGTGAAAATGAAATGTTGTAGTTATTCCAGATTAAGGTGTTTTTTGATGATAACCATGCACACGATATAGAAAACAACACATTCGATGATCGAAAAGAGCGATCCGGAAAACAGCATAGAGGAAACAGTTGTGCTGAATGTAACGTTTTCAGTGGCATTATAAGTTACAACATTGACGTTGTTCATGACACCAAAATATCCGGTAAGTACCAGGATGATCGAGGATACAATCTGACCTGACATGTAAAAGACGATTCCGGCACCGATGGAAGCTCCTACTTTATGTTTTGTAAAGAGCTGACCGATAGAACCGCTTGCAAATACCATCAAAAGGTACTGTAGGCAGGATAAGATCATGGCAAAAATCATATAAATGCTAAACGTATGGAGAGACATGCCAAACAGATTCTGGAAATCTACCATGAGCATATCAAAATCTGCATCAAAGGAAAATCCTCTGTTTGCCGCACAGCCCAGGGCGAAGATCGATACAAACATAATGATCAGGGAGAGCATCAGCCAGCATAGGGAAACGAGCAGTTTTACATTAAAAATTGACATCTGGCCAACCGGCAGTGTGTGTGTCAGGTATCCCTGATCAGAATACATTGTCTTATAAAAATGTACACACATATATACATAGCTTACCACGAAAAGTGCAAATACGCCGAGTACATAAAATACCATAGCTGCTGTAAAGAAGATCTCCTGTAACTGGTTTTCTGTGCCGGCAGGATCACTGTCACCGTACATGGCAATACAGCCAAGGATGGTAACAAACGCCATAACGCCATAGATGATGAACATTAACTTGTATGTGTTTTTAAATTCGTATTTAAATAATTTTCCTAACATCTGAATACCTCCCGGAACAGTGCATCGACGGATTTCCCCTCCTCGGCGCGGATATCGTCCACAGAGGATGAGAGACGGATCTGTCCGTTCTGAATAAAAATAACCTGGTCTAAAATGTTTTCGATATCTGCAATCAGGTGCGTTGAAATCAGGATGGAAGCGGACGGATCGTAATTGGTTAAGATCACGTCTAAAATGTAATCTCTCGCAGCGGGATCGACACCTGCGATCGGCTCATCTAAAATATATAATTCTGCTTTGCGGCTCATGACGAGGATAAGCTGCACTTTTTCTTTCGTTCCCTTTGACATGCTTTTTAGAGAATCATTTGGATTGATATTTAGTTTTTGTAGCATATCATAGGCGCGTTCGCTGTCGAAATCTTCATAAAAGTCCTGAAAGAAGGCGATGATCTCTTTCACACGCTGGTTCATATTCAGATAACTATGATCCGGCAGATAGGAAATGTGGCGTTTGCTCTCGACACCGATCGGATTTTCTTTGTAATAAAGGGTGCCGGAGGTCGGGGTTAAAAGTCCGTTGATCATTTTGATCAGTGTTGTCTTTCCGCTGCCGTTTGGACCGAGCAGACCAATGATATGTCCGCTCTCAATCGAAAGATCAATGTGGTCGATCGCTGTTTTTCCACTGAAACTTTTGGTGAGATCTTTGCATTCAAGTAATGTGCCCATCATTTTTCTCCTTTCATGGTCTGACCGATCATAGCCAGAATCTCATTTTCCTGAAAGCCGAGCTGCTGCATAAATGAGAGCAGTTCTGTAATTTTATCTTTTGCAAGTGTTGATTTTAATTCATCGATCATGGAAGTGTCCTCCGTAATAAATCGTCCGGTTGTCCGCTGTGAGAAAACAAGACCGGTTCGTTCAAGTTCTGTGAAAGCTTTCTGCATCGTGTTTGGATTTACCGCTGCCTCGGCGGCAAGGTCACGGACAGAAGGCAGTTTGTCTCCGGGTTTATATTTGCCCGAAATGATATCCATTTCGATCCGTTCGACGATCTGTATAAAAATAGGACGGTCGGAATTAAGGTTCCATGCCATTGTATCACCTCGTTTCTTTGTACTAGTGAAATAATACAATAATACAAGAAAAGTGTCAAGAGATTTTTTTGTAAAGTATTCTGATTTTATGACGATATAAATTACATAACAGGAGAAAGCTAAGGATGGCGTCTGATTTTCAAGGAATGAAATACCCGGAAAAACAGGCGCCATTTTGTTATATGGATGAAAAATCAGCTGTATAACGGGAAGAACTTAACTGTTGTCATAAAATGAGTTGTGAAATGGGGAAAATGAGTATGAGAGTTGGGAACAGACTAAACAGCACCATTGTGCGTGCGCGGATGAAACGTATTGCAAAGACGAAGACATTTACGACAAAACAGCAGAGAACACAAAAGAGCACTTCCGGGAGTTCCGGACAGTCGATCAGTCAGCTTCTTTCAAAATTAAATGCAAACAGTGGAAAGACGTCATCTGCGGAGCAGTTACTTGCAAACCGGACGCAGACGCTTTTGTACAGTGGTATGGAGACGGCTGCGGAACGTGTGGAAAAACGGTTGGGAAAGTTTTTAAAAACGGATGGTACTTCCGTATTTGACGAGGAAGATGAGACAAAGCTGAAGGAAAATGTGGCGGATAATATAGAGTCGTTTGTGAATGACTATAATTATCTGATGAAGCGTCTCGCACAGTCCGGCGATATTGTTGATTCAAATTATGCCAAAAAACTGAAAAATTATGCAAATGCGGAAAACAAGGAACTCCGTGAGATCGGAATTACGATAAAAGGTGACGGGACATTAGAACTGGACGAAAACAAATTAAAGGCAGCCGATATCAGCCAGGTAAAGAAACTGTTTACCGGTGAAGATGGATTTGCCAAAAAGGTGTCGAATCTGTCAGGCCAGATCGGCAAATATGCAAAAGAAAAGGTGACGGAACTCGAGAAATCAAGTGCGCAGGCGAGCAGTAATTATAACCGTTATGCACGCTACGCGAATAATTCACAGAGTTATAACAGCAGTTATTATAACAATAGCTATTATAACAGTAAGGCATAATGACAGATCAGTTTTACGGTGAAGAATCGATCAAAATAAAGCAGACGGCAAAGACAGGCTGGGTACAGTCCGAATTCAGAAAACAGGAAAAATACCGTAGAAATTATTATGGAACGATCTTCCTTGAAATCCTCTTAGACAAAATGCAGCGGAAAGAGGATGTCCTCTACATTGAGTCAGTCAGGGCGCCGCGGGTTGTGCGGGTGAAGCGGAGAAAAAAAGAGCCGGATCCGAAAAATTGCAACGTGATGGAAAAGCAAAATGAACCTGTCGCAAAAACCTGTGATGAGCATAGGCCAAAAGAACCGGCGGTATCCGGGGGGCGGTCTGTGCAGTCCGTACAGAATGTGCAGGATATGCAGGTCATGCCGGAAATAAGACTGTCCAATGAACCGGCGGAGCGGCTAACGAAGGGGCGTTCGGGACTTGGGATAAATGTTGAAATGCCGCCTGAAAGTCGGAACGTGGGCAATAGTCAGGGTGGAAACCAATATTCTATGGAGCATTCTATGAGATCTTCCATGGAAGTCGTCAAAGAATATTCCATGAATGTTTCAAAAACCGGGATGGCTTCGATTTCTGGAGAAACGATCCTTGTGTGGGCGTCGGGAGATATTTTAGAACTGTCTGTGATGTCGGAGCTGCCGGAAATATCGGGAAATTATAATGCACGGGCGTGCATGGTGTAATGTTGCCGGTCACACAACAGGTGTGTACAGCAGTGTAAAAAAGAGGCGGTGTTCAAGTCGGACACTGTCTTTCTTTAAAAATCGGACTTCTTTTTTGTGCAGACTGCACAAGAAATTTCAAATCAGTTGCATACGAAGAATGACGTATGCTAAGATAAATCAAAGCATATTTCTACCATGTGAACAGCGTTATTCAGACAGTTGCATTTGCTTCACATGACCATAAGGATGACACATCCGTCTACATTTCAAAAAACATTTCAGAAATCTATGCTTTTTATTCACAAAAATGAAAAGCAGGAGATCTGGATGAGCCTCCTGCACATAGGAGGAACTGAATATGAAGAAGGGTACACAGGTATCAGAAAAGATACCAGCAGCCAACCGTCAGTACAAAGACACCGTATTCCGCATGCTGTTTTCAGAGAAAGAGAATCTCTTATCTTTGTACAATGCAGTAACCGGGAATGCTTATCAGAACGCAGATGATCTGAAAATCGTCACGCTGGAAAATGCAATCTACATGGGGATGAAAAACGACCTGGCATTTATGTTAGAGACGAATATTTATCTCTACGAGCACCAGTCCACGTTAAATCCCAACATACCGCTGCGGGATCTGATTTACATAGGAATTGAATATCAGCAGTATGTTGATGATAAGTCCTTGTATTCGTCCCGCCTGCAGAAGATACCGGCACCGAAATTTATGGTATTTTATAATGGAACGGATGCAGTGGATGACCGGGTGGAACTTCGACTGTCAAACGCTTATGAGCATCTGGCTGGTGAGCCGGACCTGGAGTTAAAAGTCCTGATGTTAAACGTCAATGAAGGACATAACAAAGAGCTGATGGAGCAGTGTCAGACATTGAAGGAATATGCCATTTATGTAGCGAGAGTCCGCAAATATACATCAGAAATGAACTTAAACGATGCAGTTGCACGGGCAATCGATGAATGTATCAAAGAAGGAATTTTGGTGGAATTTCTTCGGAAGAATCGTTCGGAGGTAAAGATGGTGAGTATTTTGGAATATGATAAAGAGTGGGAAGAGAAAAAACTCCGAAAGGCAGAATATGAGGCTGGTAAAAACGATGTTATTCGAAATATGTACAGGTTGGGTTATTCTAAAGAAAAGATTGCCGAAGCTGTTGATAAAACTACGGAAGAAGTGGAAAAAGTATGTAAGGAATAATCGGATATGATATGGGATTTGGAAAATAAATTTGTGAGTATATTGGAATATGATAAAGAGTGGGAAGAGAAGAAACTCCGAAAGGCAGAGTATGAGGCTGGTAAAGAAGATGGCAAAAGCGAAGGAATCGAGATCGGCAGAGATAAAACCATGGCAGAAATTATCTGTAATATGATTAAGTCCGGCTTCTCAATAGAAAGAATTGCGGAAGTAACTGGAAAAAAGGCGGAGCAGATCCAGACTATATTAAATCAACAAGCACCGTAATCGTGAAACAGGAGAAAATCTTTTAAGTGAAGATTTTCTCCTGTTTTTTCAATGATATACTTATTCGTTTTCATCAGCAAGTGCCTGAACCAGAGTCTGTACCTTAGGAGAGAGTCGTCTGTAATATTCTAAGATGCGCTGTTCGCTCTGTGTAATAGAATCTTTCGGATATACTTCATATCGGAATGGAACATCAGTATAGCCGATCAGATAATCAACGGAAGTATCAAAAAAATCTGCCATATGAAGAATTACATCAAGATCCGGTTCTGCAAGTGCGTGTTCATATTTAAAGATTGTCTGCTGCGTGACATGAAATACGTCTGCGACAGCCTGCTGGCTCATATGTTTTGCTTCCCTTAGTTCTTTTAATCGTATCATGTAAAAATCTCCTTATTACTCTACTTTATCAATAAAAAATGTAACTATATAAAACACATAGGTTGTATTGATAACAGCCATAAAGTGTTATATAATAATAAAAAAAGTATGAACCGCAGAGGAAACAGATATGCGAAAGGAGAAAGTTATGAAAAAACGAATGATCGCGTGGCTGCTTTGTGCCTGTATGACATTTACAGCGGCACCGGAAATGCTGCTTGCAGATGTAGCGGCGAAAGGTCAGCAGACACAGGAAGATGAAAAATCGGCCGGGACAGGACAGACTGAGACGGAAACAGACAGGTTAGAGGAAGAAGATCAGAATTCTGAGAAGCTGACGGAAGAAAAAGAGGAAATAGAAAACCAGGAACAGACAGAGATCACGGAAGAGACGGAAACAACTGAATCGGAGTCAACGGAGGAGACAGAGTCAGCTGAAACGGAATTAACAGAAGAGACCGAAATGATCGAGGAATCTGAGGCGCCGGAGGAAACCGAGGACGTTACGGAAGAGACGGAAAGCGCCGAGGAAATCTTAAAGAGAGCACTGTCAGGTGATGAGATCAGCCGTATAGCCTGGGTAGAAGAACTGATAACATTGTTTGATCTTACGGTCGAGGAGGACAATTATCCGGATAATTATTATAGCGACATATCGGCAGATGATTCCTTTTACCGTGATGTGATGGTAGCGTGTGAGTACGGAATGATTGATCTTGCGGCGGGAGAAGAATTCCGGCCGGAAGATGCGGTGACACGCGAATTTGCAGCCCAGACCATGAATGCGATGCTTGGTTTTGTGCCGGAAACGGACAGCTATACTTATCAGGATACCGCAGACGTTACATATAAAGAGGCGGCACAGGTCGCCATCGACCGTGGATGGGTTACGGTTTCCGGTGACAAATTCCTGCCAGGACAGTCCCTTACAACCAAAGAACATGATGCCATGATCGCAGATGCAAAACAGGTTTTATCAGATGCGCAGATAGAGACCGGAAAAGAAAATACCTGTACATTTGCTTCCGGTGTAGTCATCGTGCCGGAGGGGACGGCGGTGTCCATAGATGTGGACGGAACAGTTATGATTGAAAACTGTCCGGTTACGATCACGCAAGGGACAACATTTGCGGTATATGTCAATGATATCGCAATGGCATATAAGGCGAAAAGCGTGCAGAAAGAAGGAACGACGACCTACATCACAACCTCTGATGCGGAGGATGGGGCAGTTTTAAATGTTGACCAGCAGGGAGAGCTGGATGTCGATCTGACAGAATTTGTTCCGGCAGATGAGGAAACATATGTGGTAAATAATGTTGCCGTGACAGAAAGCAAGACAAGAGGGATTTCTTATGATGGAAATACCTTAAGGGCAGATAAAACCATTTCCATCTCAGATGATGTCACAGCGACCGTAAATGTTGTGATTTCAAATATGAAAGTAAATTACCGCCTGAAAAACAATGACTATTATTTTACGGTCAGCGGTGATATGGAATATTCCTGCAACGTAAAGGGAGATGCCTTTAAGGATATCAACCATACACTGACACTTGGTGCAGTGCCGCTCGGCGGTATCGGTATGCTGACATTGGCAATGGAGTATAATCTTTCCGGTGAGGCGACGCTTACCGTGGAAAAAGAATTTGAAGCCGGATTTGCATATTCGGATGGTTTCCGTGTGGTCGGAAACAGCCGGAAAAAAGGATTTTCTTTCTCGGCAGAGGCAGATCTGACCACCGGTGTTGTGCTTTCCGCAAAAGCAACACTGGGTATCGTCAGCGGTGATATCAGTGCAAAAGCGGGTGCACGTATGAATATTAAATATGTGCGATACAGTTCCGGGACACCGGCATACTGTGTGTCACAGGCAGCTTATCTGTATGCATCTGTGGGAGCAAGCGCAAAGATCGGAGTTGGTATTCTTTCCAAAACATTCAGTAAGAACATTGAGATCTGGGGCAAAGATAACAGCCCGGTTCGCGTGTACTATCATATTGAGGATGGAGTGCTAAGAACATCATGTACGCGTGGAAAAGAATTTATCACGCAGGGCGGCTGGACAAGTTATTGGACCTCACCAGGTTCGAGATATTTCAATCCGGCAGGTGTGGGAAGTTATTTTGATGCGAGTGCAGGCACAGGTGGTGCGGTAGTGCCGATTTATACATACACATTGGATGATGCAAACCGGGCTACGATCACGGGGTATAACGGAAGTGCGGCGGCACTCTATATTCCGGGGGAGATTGACGGGCATGAGGTTGTGGCGATTGGAGATGGTGCATTTGAGGATCGGACAGATCTGAGGACGGTGATGATACCGGATAGTGTGACGGAAATTGGAAGCTGTGCATTTAACAATTGCACTAACTTATCAAATGTGACATTATCCCAAAATTTGAAATATATGGAAGGGAGGGCATTTGGGAGCTGTGAAAAAATAACGAAGATTGAAATACCAAAGAGTTTAGAGTGGTGTGGCAGTACATTGTATGATTATGGTCCATTTGGAGATTGCACAGGATTGAAAACGGTAATATTTGAGAATGGAACAACTAAAATATTAGGTCATTTGTTTGAAAAATGTACTGGGTTAGAAGAAATTAATATTCCAAATACAGTAACAGTGATAGAAAATAGTGCATTTAGCGGTTGTACAAAGTTAGAGCAAGTTAATTTTTCAAATAAATTAACAAAAATAGAAAGTTACGGGTTTTCCGATTGTACATCATTGAAAAAAATTACTGTACCAGATTCTATTAATTCTATTGGAAACAGTATCTTTCAAAACTGTACAAGCCTGACAGAGGTGCATTTGTCTAATGCCCTAAAAGAGATATCATCAAATACATTTAACGGTTGTAAGAAGCTAACCACCATCAACTTCCCATCCACCCTGACCACAATCGGAGATTCAGCCTTTTACGGCTGTGAATCCCTGCCGGAAGCCATCCTTCCATCCGGGGTAGAAAAAATAGAAAGTAATGCATTCAAAAACTGTAAATCCCTGAAAAAAGCAGTGGTGCCGGACACGGTATCATCCATCGGAAGTTCTGCCTTTTACGGCTGCGAAGCCTTGACCGATATCACGCTAGGCAGCAAATTAAAGAAGATTGATAGCCAGACCTTTTACGGCTGCACAGCCCTGCCATCTATTGTGATCCCTTACAACGTGACCACGATCGGCGACAGTGCCTTTGTCAACTGTACGAAACTGACACAGATTACAGTTCCGCGAAATACGACTTCGATTGAGTCAAACGCATTTTCCTATCCGAGGAAAATGACGATGTACGGTCCTTCCGGTTGTTATGCCCAGACTTATGCAAACGGAAAAGGCATCAAATACGTTGCGCAGGATATCCATGCTACATCGATCCGTCTGGATATCACGAACAAGACGGCAGAATATTATGATGAGTTCCAGCTTACAGCCACGATCGCACCCCAGAATTTTACGGATGCAGTGACATGGACAAGCTCAAACGAAGATGTAGCAACGGTTTCCGATACCGGATATGTGGAGGTTTGCGGTGTCGGAACAGCGGTGATCACGGTAACAGCGGGAAATGTAAAGGCGGCTTGCACAGTGACCGTACCGCAGCTCATAGACTGGATCGAATTTGACGAAGATGAGATCGAATTAAAATCCGGCGAAACTTACCAGTTAAGACCGGACATTTCACCATCCAATGCTACAAATAAAAAATTGAAATACACTTCCTCGGACACAAAAGTGGCAGAAGTTTCTGCAAGTGGGCTTGTCACTGCAAAATCAGAGGGCGAGGCGAGAATCCGGGCTGCAGCAACGGACGGCAGTGATGAATACGCTGTCTGCTATGTGACGGTCGCCGGAAAGGCGAAAGTAACCGGAATAACGCTGAACCAGACATCAGCCACGCTTGGCAGAGGAAAGAAACTGGCATTGAAAGCAGCCATTTCGCCGTCCTATGCGTCAAACAAAAAGGTTGTCTGGAAATCCGCCAATACGAAGGTTGCCACGGTGGATGGCAGTGGAAATGTAACTGCAAAAGCGCCGGGCAGAACGAAGATCACGGTGACCTCGGCGGAAAACAGCAGTTATCAGGCATCCTGTACGGTCACGGTGCCGTATAACATCACCTACAAATTGAATAAAGGTAAAAACAATGCTTCCAATCCGTCAACCTATTATGGAAAGAAAATAACACTGAAAAACCCATCCCGCAAAGGATATACATTTGCAGGCTGGTATACCGATGCAAAATTTAAAAAGAAGATCAAAACCATAGAAAGCAGCGCAAAATGTGATTATACATTGTATGCAAAGTGGACGAAAGTAAACGTGGCGAAGGTTTCCATTACATCCGCAAAAAACAGCAAGAGTAAACAGATCTTACTGAAATATAAGAAAATATCCGGCATAAAAGGCTACGAGATTTCTTACAGTACGGATAAAAAATTCAAAAAAGCGGTGACCAGGAAAAACACGACAAAAACATCATATACCATCAGCAAACTGAAAAAGGGAAAGACCTACTATGTGCGTATCCGGGCTTACAAAGTGGATTCCACAGGCAAAAAAGTGTATGGAAAATATACGTCCGTGAAAAAAGTTAAGGTCAGCAAATAAAAAATAATGTGTGTAGCGGTCAGAAGAGATGACAGGGAAAGCAGTGTCGGGATTGATATTCAGTCCGGGCACTGTCTTTCGTTAAAAATGAACCTTCTTTTTTGTGCAGACTGCACAAGAAATTTCAAATCAGTTGCATACGAAGAATGACGTATGCTAAGATAAATCAAAGCATATTTCTACCATGTGAACAGCGTTATTCAGACAGTTGCATTTGCTTCACATGACCATAAGGATGACACATCCGTCTACATTTCAAAAAACATTTCAGAAATCTATGCTTTTTATTCACAAAAATGAAAAGCAGGAGATCTGGATGAGCCTCCTGCACATAGGAGGAACTGAATATGAAGAAGGGTACACAGGTATCAGAAAAGATACCAGCAGCCAACCGTCAGTACAAAGACACCGTATTCCGCATGCTGTTTTCAGAGAAAGAGAATCTCTTATCTTTGTACAATGCAGTAACCGGGAATGCTTATCAGAACGCAGATGATCTGAAAATCGTCACGCTGGAAAATGCAATCTACATGGGGATGAAAAACGACCTGGCATTTATGTTAGAGACGAATATTTATCTCTACGAGCACCAGTCCACGTTAAATCCCAACATACCGCTGCGGGATCTGATTTACATAGGAATTGAATATCAGCAGTATGTTGATGATAAGTCCTTGTATTCGTCCCGCCTGCAGAAGATACCGGCACCGAAATTTATGGTATTTTATAATGGAACGGATGCAGTGGATGACCGGGTGGAACTTCGACTGTCAAACGCTTATGAGCATCTGGCTGGTGAGCCGGACCTGGAGTTAAAAGTCCTGATGTTAAACGTCAATGAAGGACATAACAAAGAGCTGATGGAGCAGTGTCAGACATTGAAGGAATATGCCATTTATGTAGCGAGAGTCCGCAAATATACATCAGAAATGAACTTAAACGATGCAGTTGCACGGGCAATCGATGAATGTATCAAAGAAGGAATTTTGGTGGAATTTCTTCGGAAGAATCGTTCGGAGGTAAAGATGGTGAGTATTTTGGAATATGATAAAGAGTGGGAAGAGAAAAAACTCCGAAAGGCAGAATATGAGGCTGGTAAAAACGATGTTATTCGAAATATGTACAGGTTGGGTTATTCTAAAGAAAAGATTGCCGAAGCTGTTGATAAAACTACGGAAGAAGTGGAAAAAGTATGTAAGGAATAATCGGATATGATATGGGATTTGGAAAATAAATTTGTGAGTATATTGGAATATGATAAAGAGTGGGAAGAGAAGAAACTCCGAAAGGCAGAGTATGAGGCTGG
>OGOM01002018.1_pt1 | contig 13103 bp, 8 predicted proteins | sample 1552681 | NCBI WGS metagenome assembly OGOM01 (sample SAMEA2580188, study PRJEB22360) | human gut metagenome | biome: human gut; feature: human-associated habitat; material: faeces | place: Denmark | collected 2008/2010 | reverse complement strand
TGTATACCAATTCCGTCAAGATGCTCTCTTCCGCTGTTGCCATCAGTGCGTTCATATGTGCTGTCCAGGCCATCGGGTCTGCTTCCTTGTCCGGTGCCGGATGGTTCTTCAGCAATTTCTCCATCTGGCTGTCCATCCTCTCCTGTGCTGCCTTCTCGATTTCTGCCAGATGGCTGTTCAGCTTTCCTGTCAGGAACAGGCTCTGATACAGGCTGTTCTTGTGTTCCTTCAGGAATCTCCTCCGAAGCATCCCGTATTTCCCTATCGTCACTTCTTCCTCCTCTACGGTCAGGTTCGGAAACAGGTAATCCCCCTTGCGATGATATGTCAGTTCCATAGTCGGTTCCTCCTTCATTCTCGATATTTTCTTCTTTGTTGTTTTCTACGTCCTGATTTTTATTTTCACGCATTAACGTGTTGAAGTTATTATAATTCCTTTCACTGGAAATTTCAACCTCTTTTCTGGCTTCTTCCAGAGAAATTTTATGTACCGTCCTTCCAATGTCAATCAGAACACTCTCACTGATCTGGCTTGCTGCATTTCCAAGAAAGGTCAGTACAGACAGCCGGTTATAATCGGTAATATGCATAAAATCCTCTTCTTCCAGAAGCTCCATCGGTTCCAGACCACACCGTCTGCAAAGCATGTAATATACACTGTCCGTTGCAAGCTGGCGGAAATCACTGCGGATCGTAACTTCATCCAGATCTTCTAGATACGTTCCTTCCGCTGCATATTCCAAGCCGTCCAGATATTCTTCCAGACTGTCTGCGACCATTTCCCTTGCAACCGCCATCAACGCATCCGATAAAGTCCCTGTATCTTTTTCTTCCAGACCATACGCTTCTGCCAGATGGGTAAGGATCTCTTCCTGCTGATGTTCCTGCATCTGCCACAGGTAAGGGCTTCTTCCGCCTGCCACCATGTGCGTATCTGAAATATCAAACACATACCGGAGTCTGGTATTATGACCATTCTCGTCAAGCAGGGCGATTCCCCTAGCTCCCCGGTTTACCCAGCGGAACATTTTCTCATTCCACAGTTCCAGGGACGCACAGGCGGTTGCCTGTGGATGCTGTGCGTGGATCAGTAACTGGTCTGTAAAAGGATACCGGTATAGTCTCGCTGCGGTATCCATATAACCCATCCAGTCCCTTGGCGAACTGCTCACCAATGTCGCATGTTCCTGTGCCAGTTCCCGGATGTCCTGTAATTTCGACATACTGCCTACCTCCTTGCCTTATTTCTTTTTCTTCTTTGGAAATTCCAGATGGAACCTTGGCTTTCCGTCCTCCAGTGTCAGTAAAAGATCTGCGTCAAACTTTATATCTTTTTTTCTGGAATACAGCCCTTTTACATGGGTGCAGGCTTTATCAAGAAGCTCCACTGCCATCTTTTTATCCAGTGTTTTCTCCATGCTTCCTAAGAAACGGTTTTCTTTCCAAAGGGCAAAATCACACTGCCTGTTGGAGCAGTAAAAATTTTGCTTTCCTTCGTAGACATCAGAGCCGCAGACCGGACACTTACCGATCACTTCCCTTGCTTTCTGGAACCTTCTCCTTTCCGTTTCCGGTATTTCCCTGCACACAGAAAGAATCTTACCGACTAAAGAAGTGATCTCACCCATAAACTGTGTATCGGTGATCTGCCCTTTTTCCATCATTAAAAGCTGATTTTCCCATTCGGCAGTCATTGCGGCAGATTTCAGATAAGCCGGCATGACATTCACCAGTTCCCTGCCCTCTGTGCTTGGCAAGATCTGCTTTCCTTTTCTGACTGCATAGCCGGAAGAAACCAGTTTTTCAATGATACCTGCCCTGGTTGCCGGAGTCCCCAGTCCTTTCTTCTCTGTCTCCGAATCAAAGTCTTTATTCCCTGCGGTTTCCATAGCGGCAAGGAGGGTATCTTCATTGAATGGTTTTGGCGGGGAAGTAAAATGCACTGTCTTTTCTGCCTTTACCGGAGAAAGCGTCATTCCTTCTTCATATCCATATGGGATGGAAGTTTCTTTTTCCGTTTCTTCTTCCGGCTTGGCTTTCACGCACTGGTTCTTAAAGGCATTCCCCGCCGCTTTAAATCCCATCTGCACCGGCACTTTTCCTCTGGCAGTAAAATCATGTCCCTGACATTTGACCATAATATCCGTCTGCTCATACTGATACTCTTCCCCTGTTGCCTGCACCAGCTGCTGGCAGACCAGCATCATCAGGTTCTTTTTGTCCGCTGTCAGATCAGAGATTCCTTTTTCTACGGCTTCTTTTGTTGGAAGAATCGCATGATGGTCGGATACTTTTGCATTGTTAATCACTCTGGTGATGTTATGTCCCAGCTGTCCATAATCCAAGAACGGAAGTAAGACTGGCATTTTCCCTACCAGTTCCTCTACGGTATCCCTCATATCCTCCGTCACGAACTGGCTGTCCGTTCTTGGATAAGTGACCAGCTTTTCTTCATATAATTCCTGCAGCATATCCAGTGTTTTCTTTGCCGTATAGCCAAAGTAACGGTTTGCTTCCCTTTGCAGACTGGTCAGATCATAAAGTTTGGGAGGAAACGCTTTCTTTTGTTCCCTCTTTATCTGTGTAATCACTGCTTCCGAATCCATACATAAGGAAGCAAGGAGATCGGCTGCTTCCTCATTTGCAATATTTTCAGAAACTACCGTAAGCCTTCCGTCTGTCAGTGCTACTTTATAAAAGGCTTCTTTCTGAAAATGCTCAATCTTATCCTGACGTTCCGCAAGCATGGCAAGCGTTGGCGTCTGCACTCTGCCCACAACCAGACGTTTAAAATAACAGGTCGTATATGCCCTAGTTCCGTTCATTCCGATCAGCCAGTCTGCCTGTGCCCTGCATACCGCAGCCATGCAGATATTCCGGTATTCCTCTGCTCCTTTCATTGTCTGAAAACCTGTCCGGATTGCCGTATCTTCCATGGAACTGATCCATAAACGCTTCACCGGTTTCCTGCATCCGGCAAGGTCATACACTCTCTGGAAGATCAGTTCCCCTTCCCTTCCTGCATCACAGCCATTTACCAGATAGTCCACATCTGCCCGGTTCATCAGGCTTTTTAACACATCAAACTGTTTCTTTTTATCTCTGGAAACTTTCAACTTCCAGACCTGCGGGAGAATCGGAAGGTCATCAAACTGCCATTTCTCATATTTCGGGTCATATTCCTCCGGCTGTGCATACTCTGCCAGATGCCCAAGGCACCAGCTGACAATACAGCTCTCCCCTTCTAAATATCCGTCCTCTTTTTTATAAGCTGACAGGTTTTTGGCATAACTCTGTGCCACACTTGGTTTCTCTGCGATCACTAAAAATTTTGACATACGTTTTTCTGTCCTTTCTACTGAAAAAGGGCAGCCAAACTACTCTGGCTGCCCCCTGTCCTTATTTTGGTTGCTTCTTTGAAGATGGAAGTTTATTCTTCCTCATCCTCTTCTTCATTTACATACGGTCCATCAGAAAACTCCAGCTGTTCGCTTACATAGTCCTCCTCTTTGCCACGTCCATGCTTTTTATAAACGGCAATCCCTGCCACTCCAAGAATCACTGCAAGTACGATTGCTCCAAGTCCTTTTACATTCATTCCCGTCTTTTCTTCTTTCTTCACTTCGGTTTCCTCCTCTACTGCCGGGGTAGTTTCCGGTGTGGTTTCCGGAATCACTACGGTTGATTCTTCGGTTTCTTTGCTCTTTTCTGTCTCATCCAGAAATTCTGCCAGGTCATTCTCATCGACCAGGGACATCATGTACACGTTTTCTGTATTGCTGGAACGGTCAATGACCATATAAAATGTATTTCCCTTCTTGGTCTGGATGGTAAGGAACTGTTTCGTATCATCATTTTCCTTATCATCCACCAGCTGGGCATTTCCCGGAGTAGAAAAAGCCGAATTATCCCCTTCCCCGGTGACCCTTCCGGTATCCTCTTTCTTCTCCGTATCTTCTGTTGATTCTGTTGCCGTTTCTTCTACTACCTGTGTCGTTGTCTCCTCCGCCGGTGGGTTTGCGTTTGCATAAACCGTAGCAATGGATGTCCCGGAGATCATGGTGACTGCCATGGCAATCATAAGCAGTTTCTTTACCACTTTATTCCTCATCGTCTAAAACCTCTCTTTCTGTCATCTGACCAACAGGTGGTCTGTGAACTTCTTCGTTGTTTTCCTTTTTCTGCGGAGCTTTTGCATCCTCCACCGTGATACCGCCGTCCTCATCCATCTGAATCGTAACGGTTCCTTTCTGAATCCCGTCAAGCAGGACAAGCAGGCTGCGGCTGTCCAGCTTCATGGAACGGAACGACTTAACGATCTCTATATCTTCCATCTGCTGTCTCAATGTATTCTGCCGCTTCAGGTGTTCCTGTAATTCAGCGATCTTATCCTCTGTTTTCTGAATGTCATTCAGAAGTTTTTTTAATTTCATGTTCATCTGCCCTGTCACCTCCTCTAATGCAGACGACCAAACGCCATAAAATGTTCCTGCCAGTAAGCACTTGCAATGCTGGTATACTGGACAGGCTTGCCACAGTGAATCATCATGTTATTGCCGACATAGATTCCCACATGGCTTGCTCCCGGTGTGTCATAGGTTCCCTGGAAGAAGATCAGATCTCCCGGTTTTGCCTCCGATGGTGATACCTGCGAACAGTGTGACCGCAGCTCATCGGCAGTACATCTTCCGACATTCCATCCATTTCCACAGTTATTGATAACCCAGCTTACAAAGCCGGAACAGTCAAAACCACTTGGGGAATAACCGCCCCATACATATGGAACACCCAGATATTTTTCTGCTTCCTGTATCATTTTTGCAAACTGTGGATCAGATAAAGCATCTGCCGGTATGTCGTAACCAAATCCACTGCTTCCGGTGGGTATGCTGTTTAGATCAAACAGATAATCACGGTTGCCATAATATTTGTTATACGCATCGTAGCGTTCCTGTTCTTCCTCTGTCATACGGCTCCTTAACACGGCATCCAGGCTGTGGTTTGTCATCGTCACATCCAGACGGTTCACCTCTTTTGTAGTCGTGACCTGCACTTCCCGGTTTCCATTGCTGTCTGCTATGTAGGCTTCCCATGTCTGGTGTCCATGTGCGGATGCCGCCGCATGATTGTCATAGTAAACATCGAACTGTACCCCATATCTTGCGAACGCTCCGGTATCTTCTACTACATATTCCACACCGTTCATGACTACATGGGTTCCGATCGGCACAAATGGATTCGCCGCATCCACGGCAATCGTATGGTTTGCTGTCGGCATTGCCCCACTGGCTGTCGGTCCGCCACTCCACTGGCCACAGCAGATCGGGCAGTTACAGTACCCACTTGTCACAACCAGTCCCAAGGACTCCCCTACCCGGACAGTCTTGGTTTCTGTAACTGTTTCTCTGGTAGAGTCTGTGGTGATTCCATACTGCTGTCGGAAGATCTCCTTAATCTCCTCTGCCACTTCATCGTAAGTGAAGCCGCCGTATTTTACCGTAAGATAAGAGATCAACTGATATGGGTTATGACCGATCTCATCAATCTGGTACCGGTATTCGTCATAATCCGGATGGGTGGATTCCATCTGATTGATCTGTGTATTCAGTGCTTCTTCCAAGGCACGGTACGCATTTTCAGCGGCATAAATATCTTCATCCGTACTGGAATAGCTGGTAGAGATGATTGCTGAAGAAGCTCCCTGCAAAGATGCCGTACAGCTGGTAAAACTGGCTGCGATCAGCACAAAGATCAGAGCAAAGACAGCTACCGTGGCAAAAATCCCCCGGTTCTGTGCCGCCACCATCTTGACGGCATCTTTCGCTTTTTCCGTAAACTTCTGTGCGGAAGTGATCGCTGCATCCTTTACTTTTTTACTCTGTCTGGCTGCCTGATACTGCTTCTGGTAACGCTTCTTCTGAAAGAGTTTCTGCAGGGCAGATTTCTTTTTCTTCTCTGCTTCTCTTTTCACTGCGTCCTTCGCTTCATTTCCATAGGCAGTCTCAAATATCAGCCTGCTCCTTTCTGCTTCATCCAGGACGCTTTCTTTTAATCTCCGAGATTCTTCCTTTCGCCCTTTCAGCCGTTCCCGCATGTAGATGGATTTCCTTGCAAGGCTTTCCCCGACAAGCTCTGCCCGGTGTGCCCCTTCCACTGCCGCATTTTCATCCTCTTCTTCGTGCGTTTTCCAGTGTGCTGCTGTGACTGCCGCATCTTTGACTGCCGATGCCGGATTCCGGATACCGATCCCGGCACCATGTACCATGCCGTCACCCTCATCACCAAAAGACAGACGGGAAACTTTTTTCCGCTGTTCCTTCAGCACCCGTTCCCTTTTGGACTTGCCTTTGATCTCCTCGTGGAACTTATCCAGGGAATCTTCCATCACTTCGGAAGTTTCCCGGTAACGGGCAGATTCTCTTTTGGCTGCTTTTTCTTCTCTGGAAGTCTCCTTTTCCTTCCTTCTTTCCTTTGCAGCATAATCCCTGACCATCTTTTTCTTCTGAAGATCCCGGCTGTCTGCAACTGTCTCCAGATATGCCCGTTCCCCTCTTGGCTGTCCACGGATACTCTCTGTGCGAAAGGCAGATTTGGGATTTTCTCCATTTTCAACGGAAATATCTCCCTCTATTTCTACCTCTTCACCCATATCTGAGTTTATATCCTGGTCGGATACATGTTCCCTGCTATATCTGGGTTTTCTGGAACTCTGCTCCGGCTGCTCCATCTCCCGTTCTTCTTTAAGCCGTTCATGTCTGCGTTTACTAAAATCCAGTTCCTCTTTCTTCTCACTGCGGGAAATCTCGGTATCCGTATCCCGTCCGGTGATCCTTTTTTCTTCCTTGTTCCGGAGGTTTTCTTCCCGCAGACCATCCCGGCTCATTTTCTGGACGGTTTTATCTCTCGCCTTATACTCATGCTCCTGCAACTTTGACCATCCCCTTTACTGTTTTGTACCGGTTATTCTGTCTTATCCTGATAGTCCTCCCATTTTTCCAACACTTCATCTGCCATCCCTGCAATGGAATCCGTCAGCTTGTCTGTCATTCGCTCACTTAAAGTCCCCCTTACAGCCAGACAAGATACAATTCCCGTAAAGTCAATCAGTTCTGCCAGATAGATAAGGTCATCCACCATCTCATCAGCCATTACTTTTTCCTTTCTGTCCTTTTCCATTTTCAAAATCTCCTTTTCATTGTCTGCACAGATTCTTTCTGCAAATACGCAGCAAGGCTCACCGCTGCATCTCTCCATGTTTCTGTAATCTTCCATCTTGTAATCCTCCATGATTTCCGGGCAGAAAAATTGCCGGAAGTATCTCCCGGCTCATCCTCTACTCTGTTTTATTTTGTTTCGTTTATTTCTTTAATCGTTCCGTTCTCCAATACCAAGTTTCTTCCGTTTCTCCACCTCGTCCGGCTTGGAAGTCATCAGGGCATACAACATCAGGGAATTATCAAACTTATCCTTGAACGGGATAATGGTACTGCCATAAAAGACCAGTCCCTCACCTTCCCCGCTGTTCGTTACATAAGAAAGCTGGTGTGGGGAAATGTTGAGCTGCTTTGCAAGGATCTGTCTGTCACCGGATGCCTGATTGAGCATCAGTATAAAGTCAGAGTTTTCAAAGATGTTCTCAATCTCCCGGCTGGCTAACAGGTCTTTTACGTTCTGTGTGATACCCGTCGGGATACCACCCCATTTACGGAATCGCTTCCAGATCTCCACGCTGTATGCTGCTGTCTGCTCCTCTTTTAAGAGCAGATGGAACTCATCAATGTAATATCTGGTACTCTTATTCGCAGAACGGTTGATCGTTACCCTGTTCCACACCTGGTCCTGTACGATCAGCATCCCCAGTTTTTTCAGCTGTTTTCCCAGATCCTTAATGTCAAAACATACGATACGGTTACTCAGTTCCACGTTGGTTCTATGGTTAAACACTTTTAAGGAACCATTGACGTAAATCTCAAGTGCCGTTGCCAGACGCTGTGCTTCCTGCTCTTTCTGATTACGGAGAAGATTATATAGATCCTCTAAGATCGGCATTTTTTCCGGTACCGGGTCAGAAAGGAAATCCTGATAGACCAGCCTTACGCATCGGTCAATGACGGTCTTTTCAACCGGCTCCAGTCCGTTCTTTCCGCCTACTACCAGCTCACAAAGAGACAGGATGAAGTCCGATTTTAAGGAAAGTGGGTCATCATCGTCAGCGTAATCCAGGTTAATATCCATCGGATTGATATAATCGTGGCTGGTCGGGGAAATACGGATCACCTGTCCATGAAATGCCCGGACTAACGGATAATATTCACCTTCCGGATCACAGACGATAATGTCATCTTTCGTCACGATAAATGCGTTTGCAATCTCTCGTTTTGCCGCAAACGACTTACCGGAACCCGGTGTACCAAGAATCAGTCCGTTCGGGTTTTTCAGCTTCTTCCTGTCTGCCATGATAAGGTTATTGGACAGGGCATTTAATCCATAATAAATAGATTCCCCAGCCATAAATAATTCCTGTGTGGTAAACGGAACAAAAATTGCTGTGGATGTCGTTGTCAGTGCCCGTTTGATTGGCACAAAATTCATCGCAAGCGGCAGGCAGCTCATCAGTCCCGGCTCCTGCTGGTAATCCAGCCGTTTCAATGCACAATTATATTTCTGTGCGATGCCGGCAGTCTGGAACACCACATTTTCCAATTCCTGTTTGGTCGGTGCGGTATTTAAAAACAACGCTGTCACAAGGAACATTCGCTCATTTCTGGACTGCAGATCTTCCAGAAGCCTTTTTGCTTCCCCACCGTATGTATTTAAGTCCGAAGGGATAATGTCCATGTCATAACCTGCCCGGACCGCTTTTTTCTGTTCCTCGATCTTCATACGGTTAATATCCGTCACCTTGCTTTTCACCAGTTTGATCGCCTTCATCTGGTCGATGGACTGGATATGGAAATTTACCATCAGGTTACTGTCCATCTCCAGAAACTCTGCCAGCATCTTGTCGGTAAGTTCCGGTGCAAGGATCTGTAAATAGGAAACAGCTCCCATCGTGCCGCCCATCTCAAAATCTTTTCCATTCTTAAATACAAAACTGGTCGGTGCGACATAATCCTTGGTACTAAGCCCTGTCCGAAGTACATCGTCATAAGAGAAATGGAACGGAACTTTGCTGTCCTGGTTAAAGGTTTCATACATGATCTGTAACCGTTCCTCTCCGTTCAGCGGATAGGCAGATACCCCAAGGATCTTAAAGTTATTCAGAATATCCGACTCGATACGTTCCAGTTTTGGCCGTGCTTCCCGGATATTCTCCGCTTCAATCCCAAATGTGATATATTTGGTACGCATCAGCCCGTTATTTCCTTTTGCCAGCTGGTTATTGAGCATCTGGGCAAACTCCATACGCAGGTCATCAAATGCATCCTCCTGCGGATTGATATGGATGACCTTCTCATACTCTGCCATGTTGCTGTGCTGGTTGATAAAAGACAGCTGAAAATGAATCGTGCTGTCAAAGTAATTCAGGAAATCACACCAGTTTTCAAAGATGGCGTTCTTATCTTCATTCTGTGCCAGCTGATAGTTGATGTCATAAAAACGGATCGTCTTGGAATAAAACTTGTCCTGCACCCGGCAGATACCGTCCCTTCCCATCTCATGGTATGGAATCGACTGCTGTGCAGTGATCCTCTTATCTCTGGCACTATCCGGTGTTTTCTTTCCTGTCCCACTGCCTTTCGTTCCGGAAACCACTTTTCCTGCCGGACGCTGCCCCGACGGTGCTGCGACAGGTCTGCTCTTTTTCTTTTTTGCGTTTTTCTTTGCGTCACGCACTGCCTGCTTTTCTGCTCTGGCTGCCAGCTTTGCTTCCCTTTTTGCATTTTTCTTATCCGCTTTTTCATGTTCCTTATGCAGTTTTTCTTCATATTTCTGTGCCCTTTTGAGGGCTTTCTTTTCCCTGCGTGTCAGTTTCCGGTTCGGTCTGCGGACACCTCTTTGCCGTTCCAGTGCTTCATACCCTGTCACCATCGGCTCATCATGCAGTCTGCCGCTTACTGGTCTTCTTTTCATTGCGGGGTCTGGAAGTTCTTCTTCTCCATCCTCCTCATCCAGCCAGTAATCATCCGGATATAATTCGTCTAAACTCTGTGGCGGCTGTCTATCGTTTTTTCTTTTTAACACTCTTCGTTCCCCCTTTCTTCTTTCTGACCACGGTATATTTTTTCTCGTACATATTTTCCATCTGGTACTTGCGTACCGGAGGACGGATAAATTTTACGGTGATCATATTTTTTAAGACCTTTTCTAACGGAAGCCCATCCTTCTCATACATGGCAAACAAAAATGCCGGAAGCATCAGAAGGCACATCCCGGTCGCTGCGTTACTGGAACCAATAATTCCCCTGCTTAAGAAATAAAACGGAAGCCCTACCGCCGCCGCAATCCCAAAGCAGATCAGCTGCCGTTTCGTCAGATTGAAAATGATCTTATTCTTGACCTTGGTTAAGTCTTTAGGCACAGATACAAATGCCATTGCCAATTCCTCCTTTCTTAATGGGCGTTAAAGATACTGCGGGCGAAGTTTCCTGTTTTCATCAGACTGAAACACAGGATCACCGTGTATGCCATCACGCCGAACAATGCAGAATGTATGTTATCTGACATTTGGATGTTTGCGACCAAGACCGCATAGATTCCCACGCAGACCATCATAAAAAATCCCTGGAATGCCAGTGCAAACAATCCACGAAGATAGTTGTTCCCGATCTGCCCCCATTCCCGGTTGGACATGGTTGCGAACGGGATCGCTCCAACGGACGAATAGAGATAAATCTCAATCATACGTCCATACAAAATCACTGTAATAAAGACTGAGATAATCTTCATACACAGGCTTACAATCATCGTTTCCAGTGCCAGTATGACAAGTTCACCAATCTCCATAGATTCCATCGCCGTTTCCATTGTAGAGATCATCGTATCTATATTGATCGCTGTATCAGAACTGATAACTCCAGCTGCCCGGCTGACTACGGACTGCCCGACATCAAATACCGCCATCGTGATCGTAAAGGTATGGCTGACGATCCAGACTGCCACCCACATCTTGAAAAAGTATTTAAAGAACATCCAGGTGTCGATGTCGTGCATGTTGTTCTTTTCCGTCAACATGGAGATCAGCTCATAACAAAGTACAAATGTGATAATCATACCGGCAATCGGTACAATGACCGACTCGGAAAGATTCTGTATCATGCTGTAAATGCTGCCATTCCAGCCCTGCGGTGTCTGCCCAACCTGAGCAGCAATCTGACCGGTCTTTTCATTGACATCGGTATACATTGTTGTCAGGTTGGAACTTACCATGCCTGTCAGAAGATTCCTCATCCATTCTTCAATCGCTTCAAATATCCGATCCATGAGTCATCTCCCTCCTGCTTCTCTCAGCTGAACAATCCGGACAGTAACGGTACCAGCTGGGTGCCAATCAGAACGACACCGCCTCCTGCCATCAGCTGTTTCATACCAAAATAGGTGTAAAACTCTGCTCGATGGCGGGCGGCGGCGTGTCAAGAAATTTATGGAATTTTTTTAGAACCGCCCCGGCGGGAACAGGTCAGGCCGTGACCTGTTCCACCTCCGGGATGGGTTTGAGATTAAAATGAATTTCAATAGAAATGTGTCGTGTCTTATCGCTGTCGATGTGTTCATGGACAACGATTTCTTTAATCAGACGGTTGAGGGTGGCAGCGTCCAGCTCCGTGATGTCGGCGTATTCCTGAATGGCGTCCACCCATTGCTTGGCGTCCACGGCAAGGCGGATTTCATCAGCCAGCTTCCTGCGCCCCTGTTCAACCCGTTCCTTTAGTTCAGCCTGTTCCTTCTGCGTCTTATCCAGCATGAGATTGAAGTTTGCTTCGCTGATACGTCCGGCAACCATGTCCTCATAGAGCCGCAGCACCATTTTTTCCAGTACCTCAATCCGTTCCTCGTGCTTCGTCAGGGAACGCTCCAACGCTTCCCGCTGGCCTTTCTGCTCGGCTTCACAGGTGTTGGTAAGCCGTCCGGCAACAGCTTCCCCGTCCATCAGGGCGGCCTTCGCACATTCCCGGATTTTGTTCAGCACAAGGCGGTAAAGGGTTTCGTACTCCACACGGTGCTGGGTACAGTGCTGTTTCCCATAGGCATTATAGGTCTTACAGGAATAAATCTGCTTCGGGTGCTTGTCGTTGGTGTAGCGGATAGTCAGTGATTTCCCACACTCGCCACATTTGAGAAGCCCCGCAAACAGGCTGATTTCCCCGGTCTGGCGGGAACGCTGCCGGGATTTCAGCTTGTCCTGCACGATGTCAAAGCTCTTGCGGTCAACAATCGGCTCATGCCGTTCCTCCACCACAATCCAGTCCTGCGGCTTTTTTTCCCCGATGGTGCCGATTTTGAAGCGGTAGTCCTTCTTCTGGGAAGCGATAGCCCCGGTATAGACGGGATTCATCAGGATGTCCTTGATTACCGAAAAATCCCACATATACCGCCCGTTTACCGGGTCTTTCTTTTCCCATTTAGTGCGGACATTGCGGAAGCCCCGTTCCCGGTTCCACCATGTAGGGCAAGGCACCTTCTGTTCTTCCAGCCTGCGCCGGATAAAGTTCGGGCCGTGTCCTTCCAGCGCCCAGCGGAAGATTTGCCGGACAATGGGGGCGGTTTCCTCGTCCACCAGCAGATGGTTTTTGTCCTCCGGGTCTTTCTGATACCCGAAAGGGGCGATACAGCCGGTAAACTGGCCTTGCTGGGCTTTCAGAAGGTAAGAGGAATGTACCTTCTTGGAAATATCCTTGCTGTACATCTCGTTGAGGATGTTCTTGAACGGCGCAATGTCGTTATTCTCCCGCATGGTGTCGATACCGTCATTCATGGCGATATAGCGGACGCCGTGGCGGGGAAAGAAGTCCTCAATGAGTGTGCCGGTCTGCAAATAATTTCTGCCCAACCTCGATAAATCTTTCGTTATGACAAGGTTTATCTGCCTGCGCTCGATGGCTTTGAGCATCCGTTTCAGGTCGGGGCGCTCCATGTTCAGCCCCGTGTAGCCATCGTCCTGA
>OGOM01002015.1_pt1 | contig 13125 bp, 12 predicted proteins | sample 1552681 | NCBI WGS metagenome assembly OGOM01 (sample SAMEA2580188, study PRJEB22360) | human gut metagenome | biome: human gut; feature: human-associated habitat; material: faeces | place: Denmark | collected 2008/2010 | reverse complement strand
CCGCGTTGATATACTCCGGCTCGTTCATCGTGAGCAGGATGGCGTCCCGCAGAAACTGGTAACCCTTGATGTGGGCGGGGACGGTATCAGAATAGGCAATAAATCTAAGTCAAAATCTTATTATTTGTTGGTATAGTCTCGAACAATTTATTGTGACACCAGTATACCGCATTTCGGCTGCAAAAGCAATGTTCTTTACATATTGTATTGGAGCAGTCTGCCCCGGCGGAGTCTTGTTACAGTCGCTCAAATCCAAACATACAGCCCCGCCGGGGCATTATCTTCAATTTAACAAGAGGATAATCCATCAAACAGAAAAGCCTGTCAGTTGCGTTTATTTGCGGTCTGACAGGCCTTCTTATCATAATGATTTAGTTGTTGGGATAGACAATAGGCTCATTAGCTACTCCATGCTTTGCCATTTCAATTAAGCAGTCATTATAGCCTTTGGCATAGCTTGCATCACATAAATCTTCTATGCAAGGCTCTGCAAAACCACAAATGCCGTCATCGAGTTGATTTTCTTCTACAATGATTAACAGAGCTTCGCCCAATTCTCTAGCGCTTTTTCTATAACTTCATCATGCTTTTGATTTTCAGCTTGCAGACGAGAAAGTTCTTTTAAATAATCCATATGATTATGCCTCCACTATTTTTAAATTCAACATAGAATAGTCAATTACATCATGTGGTGTCGATTCTCTAAACGTAGTTATGTAAAATCAGATACTTTTTCTTAAATTTCATAATAAATCAAGTCTTCCTTTTTAGAACACTTCTTCTTAAACTTCAACACAATGCGTCCATCAGGAGCGTGCCACGCTTTAACCTCTTCACAGAAAATTTCTTCAGGTTCACGCTTTAAGAACTTTTCAAACTCCTTCATATCCATATTTAGATACTTTGCTGCATCATCTCTTCTTTCAAAGTATTTCATCTTTGTAAAAGGAAAATCATGACCACCTCTAGCAAAAGTGCTGCTATCTACTACCTTTCTTTCTACACCAAGCTGAAAGCCACCAGCAATCTTATCATGCTCTTTTTTAGTCAATGCCTGTAAATTGATGAGCCTATTATCCAAGCTGTCTCCACTGATATGGTGAACAACGCCATCTTCAGGAATAGGATAGTCTCCAAAAAGTTTCCAAACTAGAACATGTGCCAGCATTTCATCTTTTTGCCCGGTAGTTGCATTTTTCAGTAGATAGCGAACATAATACTTTTTGTTACCGTCTTTCGTTTCTTTCTGATTTAAAAAGCGGTACTTTAAGAATTTACCTTTGCGCCAGCTAAAAACACGTCCTTCGGATGTAATGTGATACATAGGATAATCTTCAAGCTGTCCGATTTCTTCATTTTTCCAAAGATGAACCGTTACTTCTTTACCATTGTGTTCAATCGTCTTTTCATAGGGGGGATTATTGATAATCATGTAAACACTCCATTTCTATATATTATACATCTTTTATACGTTCCCCTTTATATAGGGTCACGTTTATTTTTTACATCAAGCTACTTTTTTCTATCACCCAATAAGCCTTTCTTTTCTCTTTTCCATCGTTGATGTGATATTTAAAACCATATTCTTTTAAATATTGATTTAACATCTTTCTGGATTTTAATAGATGACCGTCCTTCTTTAAATCAAATACCTCAATTAAAACTTCTCTATCTGGTTTGAAAAATTTCTTTCCAATATTTGATTCAAGATACTGTGTTAACCTATAATCCTTAGACACTTTTTCGTAGAGCAAACAAGGAATTTTAAGCAATTTCTCTACTTCATCAATCATAGAGGTTTCTTTCTTTATGATACTACGATAGAACCGAAAATCGTAACGTGCTTTAAAATATGCTGGATATACGATGTGCATAGTGTTATCAAAGAATTTTGGCATATTGGGTACAAAACGATACTTGTTACTGAATGACTCAAAATTATAATCTTTCACCGTATAATATTCTTCTGCAACTCGCATTGCTTTTTTTAAATCACCGTATCTGCCTGAAATACTGTCAATTCCAGAATAGAAATAAACCGTTATGCCCTCATCAGTGTTTAAAATACGTCTTCTACCCAAACACTGAATAAATTCTGTTAAATCGCTCAAATCAATGATGATATGCTTGATTGAGTTATCTTTTAAATTGATTCCATTATCAAGAACTTTTGTCGTAAACAAAATTCTACAATCAAAGCGTTCATTCGTAACAATTTGCCTAAATACTGGATTAGTCTCCTTGTTTTGACCTTCCAGATAAGAACTATCCTCATACATAATGTGAAGATTCTTTAGCCTTTTCTTACTATCTCCAAAGAAAATAATCTTCTCATCTTTCGGCACATCATTGATGATTTTATAGACTGCTTCGCGGTCACTATAAGCATATAACTTCTTTATATGACTATAATCACGCTCAACTGTATAGGTTTTATCAATCTTTGCACCGTAGTACTCCTGCAAGAGCTGTGGAGTTGCAGACAGCATAAGTACAATCTTTGAATCCCGATAGTGGTCTACCATCTTTACAATCGTTTCAGTTGCTAAATTGAAAGACGCATCTTGAAACAGATAGTGTGCTTCATCCAGCACTAGATAATCAAACTGTTCCACAAGCGGCATTAAATCTTCGGGCTGATATGTAGAAATAACTTCTATACCCTGTTGACGCTGGTTAAACTCCAGCTTTTGATAGGTCATCAGCATAATATCTGTGTCCTGTGTTAGAAGCTCCTGCTGTCCCTTTAACGCCAGACGATTAGAAAACATCAAGATTCTTTTATGTTGCTCCTTTGCAAAGGGGTACAATTCTTTGATGACAAAAGTTGATTTGCCTGCGTTGCATCCAGCGTCAACAAGATATAGCCCCGGTGTCCATTCTTTATAATCCGGGATAGTCAGGTATTCCATAGCACTTATAATTTATTCATCCTTTCATCTTCACGCTTTGTAGTCTGGTCGGGTTTTGGTCTCCACAAAATCAGAATTTTATACCCTTCATCCAATCAGACATTTTCTCAATTTAACGAACAAACAGATTGCGCTCTCTGTGCATCGGAAGTCTTGCTCCCATCCGCATGAGCTATTATACTCAGAAAAAATCAAATTTCAATACTTTTTGCACAAAAACTTTAAAAATAATTATCATAGATTTGTGCATAACTATTAAAATATTTATTTTGTACTTCGGGCACGCTAAACAATGATATTGCGTAATTATTGTTCCTTTGAACTCCGACCCGTGCCAACCGCCGTAAAATGGTGTGGACAGACCCCTATGCTAGGATGTGCGGCAAAGGGCTATCCCGGTGATTTCAGAAAATGCTTCTTGATATTTGTAAATTCTGCTTTCTTTTAAATTTAGCTAAAAGAAAAGGGCGCTCCCCCATGTGAGAAGCGTCCCTATCTGGTTACTGCTGTTCTGCTCTAAGTTCTTTCTTGTACTTATAAAAAGTGTTCGGCGCAATCTTCAAATACTCGATGCATTCTATATCATCCAGACTGCCATTGAATGTTCTGCTGTTCTTGAGGATGAACTTTTTAGCTGCAACAGACTTTTGCGTTGTGAGCTTTGCACCCTGCTTCTGTCCTACCTGCTTTCCGTTCAATTTAGCTGTCTGTATGCCTTCCTTCGTACGTTGGTGAAGGTCATCCACTTCTTTCTGCGCCTGTTCAAAAGCAATCTTGATTTGCTTTGCCGCCAATCTCAGCAGATAGGCGTTGATGCCTTGAAAGATAAGGTCTGTATCATCGCCAGTCAATGCAAGCTGATTATGCATCGCTCCTTTATAGGTATCTGTGTCGATGTGATGTTCTTTCAAGAAAACCAGATTGATGCCTCTATTATAAAGGTCTTGGTACAGATTGTATCCATCCTCTGCGTTACGGCTCATACGGCTAACACTGTCAAACACAATCGTCACATCTTCGCCGGTGTCCTTCTTCTCTCTGGCAGATGCAATCATACTGTCAAAGGCAGGGCGTTCAATCTTAGTTCCAGTAAAGGCTTCCTCTACAATCTTAGCATCGGGATATGCTGCCTTGATATTTCTGATTTGTCGCTCAATGCTCTGCTGTTTGGTGCTGATTCTGCAATAGCCGTATGTCATAACCTTTACCTCTGTATCTATCAACCAAATCTGACGAACCATAATTTTTACAGTTCAATTATATCAAATCTAACGTCATAATTCAATAGTGGAAGTGAAGTAATTAACCAAAATTCAGATTTGATAGTTCAACTTAAAAGAGAAAGCCCTTCCTGGTAAAAGGAAGGGCTAAACTCATTCTTTCGATTAGTATTTAATCTAAATGGTCAATCGCATACTGTGCTTCGGATGCCGTAAATTGTCCACCGTATTCAGAAATAAGCTGGTCATATACTGCGCTCTTGGACAGTCCACCTCTTGTATAGAAATATTTTGCCTGTGCAAGTGCATTTGCATTCCAATCAATACCCGTCAGATTATCAATCGCATACTGTGCAGCATCGGCAGGGAATTGTCCGCCATAATCAGAAGTCAACTGGGCATAAATTGCTTTTTTTGACAAATTATCACGAGTTGCAAAATATATTGCTTGACTCAATGCATTTTTATATTCTTGTGTTACAGGGCCCGAATATGTTTTAGGTTTTGAAGCACTGCTAGAACTTGTTCTGCTACTAGAACTTACACTAGATGTACTTCTATTATCTTTCCAAGAATGTTCATTTATATACTTTGTTTTTTCATCACATTCCAGTTGCCAAAGATGTAGACTTATCCCACTCTTATCACCTAGTGCATCCATAAGATTGCTTCCAAGGAGTTCCTCTAGCTTCTTGCACTTTTCGTCAATTTCCTTATCGGTCAGTTTATTCAGATTAGAACATTTTATATTAATCCCTCGCATTGATGAATAAGAGCCAATGTCAACAAAATAAGGTGTTGCATCTTTAAACCCGCAGTCTTTGGCTGCACTCTGAACAATTTGTAAGAGCAAAGCATAATTATCATTGTTTTCGTAATAGTACGCTTGTCCAATATAGTTAAGTGCATCTTGATACTTCTTCTGGTTATAACTTTCCGTTGCTTTTTCCGCCAGTTCATTATAGTTTTGAGATGCAATTTCATTTTTTCTGCTATTTGCCACCTCATAATTAGAATCTTCTTCTATCACATACAAATAATTTAGATATGCTGTTTTCTCATCACCTGATTCTTCTGCTTTTTGCGCAACCTCAAAGACTTTCTTTGAACCCTTTAGTTTATTTACTTTTTTCTTTATATCAGCCAGTTCAGATGAATCTCCATGCATTTGCTTATATGCACTGAGCTTTTTGCTGACCTCTTCGTAAGTCAGTTCACCGGCATTATACTGGTTATAGATATCCGTTAGATTTAAATCTTCACTTGCGTCATAAATAATCACAGACGAACTATTCCTGTCTACAGAATCCGTCTCTGTCACTGCTGAGTCAGACTGTACCTGTTTACAACTACAAAGGATACTAGCACACACTAGTGGTATCCCAACCGCCAAAGCAACCTTTCGCTTCATGTCCTGATTCCTTTCCTTATAGGTAAATATCCGTACGTTCATTGTACGCTTTGCCTGGCCGGATGTCAACAAAACAATGCAGATTCAGATAATTTAATATCATAGACTGTATAGTAAAGTAGATGCAGGAAGGTGAACAACATGATTTCTGATAACATCAAGCGTCTTCGGGAGAATGCCGGACTTTCCCAAGCTGGTCTTGCTCGTAAGCTGGGCGTTACGCGTGCCAGTGTCAATGCTTGGGAAATGGAGCTTTCTGCACCGACTGCGCAATACCTGATAGCTCTTGCACAACTGTTTCACACCACTACGGATGATATTTTAGGGCTTGAATCACAAGAGCAGATAGTGCTGCGCGGTATGAATGAGCAGGAAAAGCGGCTGGTGTATGACCTTGTGGCATATATTGCTGAAAGGAAAGCGGAAAACAGCCAATCTCAATAATGAAATATCCATATATCTAAAAGGCCACAGACGGGAACAAAAATCCCAACTGTGGCTTTTCTTGTCAAATTATCTTACTAAGCGGGCTGTGCTTGCGGTACATCTCTGCAAGGTCATCTTGGTTCACATCCAAATAGGCCTGCTCTGTTACGGTAACGCTGCTGTGCCCTAGCAAGCGGCTCAAGGTGTAGATGTCGCCGCCGCTCATAAGGAAGCGCTTTGCAAAGTTGTTTCGGAAAACATGCGGGTGAATGTCCTTTAGCCCTATCCGCTGGGCATACTTGCGAACATTGGCTTCAAAATTATTCACCTCAAGAAATTTACCTTTGTTTGTACAGAACAGAAAATCACTGTCCCGGTATCTGTCCTTATACTTTATCCACCGTTGCAGCTGCGTTGCCATTTTGTCAGAGAAGAACACATAGCGGCCTTTCTTTCCTTTGGTGTTCTCAGCTGGAAGATAGATGTACCGCTTTTGCAAATTCACATCCGTTACTTGAATCAACAGACATTCGTTGACTCTCATGCCAGTATCTAACAAGAGCTGAATGATGATAGAATCCCGGTACTCGCTAAAGCTGGCCGTGTTCATGTTCCGCAGCAGTTTGCGGAAGTCCTCATCCGACACGAACTCAAGCGGGCGGCGTTCTACCTTGATGTAATCGCCACGTTTGACAGGCGAACGGAGAATCAAATCCTCTTCCACACACCAGCCAAAGAAAGCGCTCATGTTCCGCAGATAGTTGTTGATTGTCACATCTGACACTTTCTTGCCAAAATCTAACCGCCGCTCCTGATAGTTCCCGCTGTTCGGATTGCTTGTAACTGTGTATTTGCCCCGCTCCTTTATCTGTTTAACATAGTTCTGAATGACCGTGTGCGTGATTTTCTCTGTCTGTGCGATTCCCTGTTCATCAAGGTAAAGCATCAAAAGCCGCAACGTTTGTTCATAACTTCCAATCGTCTTTGTTGCAAGCCCTTTGTTTTCACAGTGTTCAATGAACATCTCCACATCCCGGATAAGCATAAAAAATAACCTCCTGTATTTGCCGGGACTATGACCCAATAAATACAGGAGATTTATTGCTTTAGATTTAAGTTATTTATTGGTCTGATTCCATATTTCCACAACGTTTTTTCGCTATATTTATTGGTATAGCTCCCATCGTTGGAATATTATGGAATAATTTCAAACGTTTTACCGTCTCTCTGTTTACCCCACCCTCTGCCGCTTATCCAGCCGCATTTTGTCAGCTATCATTGCGATGAATTCCGAATTTGTGGGCTTGCCGCGCAGGTTATGGATGGTGTAGCCGAAGTAGCTGTTCAACGTATCCACATCGCCCCGGTCCCATGCCACCTCGATGGCATGGCGGATAGCGCGCTCCACCCGGCTGGCGGTGGTGCCGTTGCGCTTGGCGATCTCCGGGTACAGGCGCTTGGTCACCGCGTTGATATACTCCGGCTCGTTCATCGTGAGCAGGATGGCGTCCCGCAGAAATTGGTAACCCTTGATGTGGGCAGGCACACCGATCTGGTGCAGGATCTCGGTCACGGTGAGCTCGTCGCTGTCCACGCTGGTGTGGAGCACCCGTTTTTCCTGTCCCAGAGCCACCTTGAGCACGCGGGATGCCAGCACGTTTTCGTCAAACGGCTTGACAAAATAGTAGGCAAACCCTTCGTCCAGCAATTCCTGCACCATTTCTTCGCTCTGGAATGCACCGGTGACAAAAAAGGACGTGTGCCGCTCCCCGGCGGCATTGTAGCGCTGCTTGACCGCCAGTGCATCCAGCCCCGGCATAAAGGCGTCCAGCAGCACTACCTGCGGCCGGACGGACAGCATCTTCTGCAGGACCTTGTTTCCGTCCTTTTCCACGACCGTGACCTCCACGCCTTTCTGCTCCAGTGCTTCGCGGCAGGCCGCCGTGATCTGTGCCCCGGTATCCGACATCAAAAATCTCACTTTGTCCATGGTTGTTTCCTCCAATGTGTGCAGTTCCCTTAACACCATGGATTTTACCATATTTTTCCATACAGTTCAACGGTTTTTTATGGCAAATTTTGGCAAAGAAAATCGAACCAGCCGCTTATTTTTCGCGTACAGTGGTTTTTCAGGCTGCGTGATCTGTTTTTGCCGCCTGCTGTGCCTGTTCCAGCATGGTCTGGGCAAAGATGCCGTAGCCCCGGGTCGGGTCGTTGACCAGCACATGGGTCACCGCGCCCACCAGCCGCCCGTTCTGCAGGATGGGGCTGCCACTCATGCCCTGCACGATGCCGCCGGTTTTGGCCAGGAGTGCCGGATCGGTCACCCGCAGGATCATATTCCGGCGGGGGTCGGCGTCGTTCACCTTCTCGATGCGCACTTTGTAGACCCGGGGCGTCTCGCCCTCGGTGGTGGCCCAGATCTCCGCTTCGCCGGGCATCACCTCCTGTGCAAAGGCCAGCTCCCGCGTTTCGCCCGGCAGCGCGGTGCGCAGGGTGCCGTAGACACCGTTCGGTCCATTGATGCCAATGCTGCCCAGCGCATGGGTGCCAAGGAATTTTCCCTTCAGCTCCCCCGGACTGCCAATGGTGCCGCTGGTGCAGCCCACAATGCTGCAGGCCACGATCTCGCCGCTGCGCAGGGCTACGCTTTCGCCGGTGTCACTGTCGCTGATGGGGTGGCCCAGCCCGGCAAACACCCCCAGCTGCCGGTCCACACAGGTCATGGTGCCCACCCCTGCGGAAGAATCCCGCACCCACATCCCGGCCCGCCACTGGGCGGAAGAGGCATCCCACACCGGGGTCAGGCTGGTCTGCCGCTGTTCCCCGCTGCGGACGTACACCACCTCCACCGCGCTGCCCTGCGCCGCTTCCAGTGCCTGCTTCACGGCGTCGTTGTCCTCGGTGGCCGTGCTGCCGATGCGGATGACCCGGTCCCCCAGACGCAGCCCGGCAGCCTTGGCCGGGTTTTCCGGCCCGGCGGCGGTGTTTACATCCGAAAATCCCACCACGAGGGCACCTTCCGAGAACATCTTGACCCCGAAGGGCGTTCCGCACACGGTCACCGTCGGGCGCTCGGTGACCACCGCACGGATGGTGCGCACCGGCAGCCAGCCGCCCAGCGCCAGCGTGACCTGATAACTGCCCACCGCCCGGGTGCTGGCCACGTTGCGGCTGCCCCGCCCCCGCAAGGGCTCCACCCAGGCAAAGCGCGGCAATTGCAGCGTCTGCCCGGGCTCCAGACAGATCTCCCCCGGCAGAGCATGCCACAGCCAGCCCAGCGCCGCCGCAGCCGCCACCAACAGGTAGACAAGCCCCATCCGTACAAGGCGCACCAGCCCCGCTCTGTGCATACGCAGTCCTCTCCTTTTTTGAAAAAATGTCTGCTATAGTATGCACCGGGCGGAGGCTGACTATAAATCCTTGCCGCGGCAATTGACTTTTTGCGACAGAATTGCTAAACTATAGGAACCATCTATTTTGCGGGAGTGGCGGAATGGCAGACGCGCTGGTTTTAGGCACCAGTTCCCCGTGAGTGAGGGTTCGACCCCCTTCTCCCGCATAAAAAATGACCTCAAGCTCAGGCTTGAGGTCATTTTTTATCTTGCAGAGAAGAGGGGTCGAACAGCACGGCCGCTCGACAGTTCGTACCATGATATGGACAAATAATCCCCTTGATGAATCAGGCCGCTGTCTCTGTTTTACGGAGACGACGGCCTGATTCATTATTTTTGACTACTTTTTGTCCCGGGGAACCCCCGGAAAAATCCTGCTATGACCTACTTTTTCTGACTACAAAGTACCCGGCAAAAGCAGGCAGTATCCGATACGCACAGACAACCAAAAAATCCACGAAACATCGATTTTTCATCGACATTCCGTGGATATTTTCTGGTGCGAGGGAGGGGATTTGAACCCCCAAGGATAAACCACACGCACCTCAAACGTGCGCGTCTGCCAGTTCCGCCACCCTCGCATACCGTATTGTTTTCGCAGCCCTGAAATCTCTGAGGTGAAAGACCGTGATGCGGACTGCTTGAATATATTACCACGTTCCCGGCAGATAGTCAAGCGCTTTTTCTCTTTTTAAATGAAATTTTCGGGCCGTCATTTCTTAAGAATATGTTGGTTGAAATGCATGGATGGGTGTGATACTATATAACTAACTATCTCTGCTCAGTTGTTTTGGCAGCAGGGAAGAAGATGATAAGGATACGGCGGAAATGCATTTCTGCGCAGGGTGCAGACCGACCGGTTTTTTGAAAGGAATTTGAGTGGACGCAGGAATGAACGAGAAAAAAGAAAATGTTATTGTAAACGGTTTTTTCTGGCGCTTTGCAGAGCGGTGCGGTGTGCAGCTGATCTCAGCGGTGGTGTCCATCCTTCTGGCGCGCATCCTTACACCCGATGATTACGGCAAGGTGGCACTGGTGACGGTGTTCAACAATATCATGTATGTCCTGCTGGACTGCGGCATTGGCACCGCGCTGGTGCAGAAGAAGGAAGTGGACGAGCTGGATTACTCGTCGGCGTTCTTTTTCAGCATTGTGATCAGCTTTGTGCTGTATGGGGGAATGTTCGTGGCGGCACCGTATCTGGCTGCTTTCTACAATGACCCCAGCATGACCCCGATCTTTCGCGGCATCAGCCTGACAGTGGCGGTCTGCGGCATCAAAACGATCCAGCAGGCGCATGTGACCCGGAACATGAAGTTCCAGTATTTTTTCTATTCCGCCTTTGCGGGCGCGATCGTGTCCACGGTCCTGGGCCTGGGCCTTGCCTATATGGGCTTTGGAGTCTGGGCGCTGGTGGTGCAGCAGGTATCCAATATCACGGTGGACACGCTGGTGCTGTGGAAGCTGTCCTCCTGGCGGCCTAAGATGGAGTTTTCGTGGCAGCACCTGAAAGGGCTGCTCTCTTATGGCTGGAAGCTGCTGGCCTCGTCGCTGAGCAGCGTCATCTACAACAACCTGCGCAGCCTGATCATCGGCAAGATGTACACCTCGGCGGATCTGGCGTATTACAATCAGGGCGATAACCTGACTTATAATATCGCGTCAAGCGTGGATACTTCCATTGAGAGCGTTTTGTTCCCGGTCATGTCCTCACTGCAGGATGACCGTGCGCAGGTCAAGAACATGACCCGCCGCTCCATCAAGACCTGTACCTATATTATTGCGCCGGTGATGATGAGCACTGCGTTCTGTGCCGAACCGCTGGTGCGCCTGATCCTCACCGAGAAGTGGCTGCCCTGTGTGCTGTTCCTCAGGGTGTTCTGTCTGGGGTATGTGTGCTGGCCGATCATCACGGCAAACCTGAATGCAGCCAAGGCGGTGGGCCGCAGCGATCTTTACCTGAAATGTCAGCTTTTGAACGAAGGGGTGTGCATCCTTCTTCTGCTGGCAACATTCCGTGTCAGCGTCGAGGCCATTGCATATGGTATGCTGATCACGAATATTGTGACCCAGATCCTGGATGCACAGCTCAACAAAAAGCTGATCGGCTATGGCTATCTGGAACAGATGCGTGATATCCTGCCGACCCTGCTGCTGGCAGCGGGCGCGGGCCTGTGCATGTATCTGATCATTTTCCTGCACCTGCCGGATCTGCTGACGGTGATCATTCAGGTGGTGGTTGGTCTGGGCATTTATCTGACAGGCTCTGCCATTCTGGAATTGGACACCTTTGAATATTTCAAGGATGTGCTGGCTCCGTCCATCCGGCAGAAGCTGAAACGCTGAAACCGGCATTTTGAATCGTGTAAAAATCCGTCGGGCGGGTGATGTCCGACGGATTTTTGTTCTTTTTGTCTAAAGTATACAAGAAGAAACATTAAAAACCGGCAAAGCGACCATTGAAAAAACGCAACTGATATACTAGAATATAAGTACAAGAGCGCGGCACACGGCTGCGCGGAAAATGCAAAGCAGAAAATATAAAACAGGAGGATTTTCCTATGCCTATGAAAATGGGTTGGCGCTGGTATGGCGAGGGCAACGATCCCATCAGCCTGAGCGACATCAAGCAGATCCCCGGCGTGACCAGCATCGTCTGGGCGTTGCACGACAAGATGCCCGGCGAGATCTGGGAGATCGACGAGATCCAGAAGGTAGCCGATCAGATCCACGCCTACGGCTTCGACATGGACGTGGTCGAGTCGGTCAATGTCCACGATGACATCAAGATCGGCCTGCCCACCCGCGACAAGTACATCGAGAACTACAAGCAGTGCATCCGCAATCTGTCCAAGTTCGGCGTCAAGACCATCTGCTACAACTTCATGCCCATCTTTGACTGGACCCGCACCGACCTGTTCCACCCCGTCGGCGACGGCTCCACCGCCCTGTTCTATCAGAAGGACCTGATCCAGGACGACTACAAGGGCATGGCAAACTACATTCTCGAATTCACCGAGAAGTACAACATGACCTTCCCCGGCTGGGAGCCGGAGCGCATGGCCAAGCTGGACGAGCTGTTCAAGGCCTACGCCCCCGTCACCAAGGAGAAGCTGTGGGATAACCTCAAATACTTCCTCGAGGCCATCATGCCCACCTGCCGCGAGTGCGACATCAAGATGGCGATCCATCAGGACGATCCCCCATGGGACATCTTCGGCCTGCCCCGTCTGCTGGTTGACGCCGAGAGCATTGACCGCTTCCTGACGATGGTCGATGACCCGTACAACTGCCTGACGCTCTGCTCCGGCAGCATGAACGCCAACCCCAACAACAACGTGGCCGCCATCGTGCGCAAGCACTGTGACCGCATCCCGTTTGCTCACGTGCGCAATATCCACCACTTCGAGAACGGTGACTTTTCCGAGGCTGCCCACCGCGATTGCTGCGGCGAGACCGGCATCATTGAGATCCTGCGCGCCTACCATGACTGCGGCTTTGACGGCTGCATCCGCCCCGACCATGGCCGTCAGCTGTGGGAGGAAGGCCCCGGCAACTGCCGCCCCGGCTACGGCAAGTATGACCGCGCCCTCGGCGTGCAGTACATGCTGGGTGTCTGGGACCTGCTGGACCGCCTGGACGAGGAAAAGTCCAAGTAATTTTTGCCATCCTCAAATTGCTGTATAACAAAAAGGACGCTGTAGCGATACAGCGTCCTTTTTTGTTAGAGTTTTATTGTATGATGAGCCGCACCCTTTTCA
>OGOM01001987.1_pt1 | contig 13313 bp, 2 predicted proteins | sample 1552681 | NCBI WGS metagenome assembly OGOM01 (sample SAMEA2580188, study PRJEB22360) | human gut metagenome | biome: human gut; feature: human-associated habitat; material: faeces | place: Denmark | collected 2008/2010 | reverse complement strand
CATCCGTTCTTAACAACGAAGAGTGCGCGGGAAATCCCCCCCGCCATGACCGGCGGCTACGGCTCCAGCTACGGTACGCAGGCGGGACAGAACGCCTATGCCAGCACGATGAACAGCTTGGACAATGTGCTGGACAGCCTATACAGCCAGAGCAAGGCCCAGTACAACACGGAGAAGAGCGGCCTGCAGCAGCAGCTGAGCGGGCTGCAGAGCGCGGAAAAGCAGGACTACAGCCAGTACCAGAACGACCTTGCCAACTGGACCGAAGGCCTACAGTACAAAAAGAACGAGTACGACAACGCTTACAGCGCAAAGCAGAACGGGTGGCAGAATTTTATGAACGGGGCGCTGCAGGTGGCAGGCATTGCAGCGAAGATCCTGCCGCTGTTCTTTATTTAAGGAAAGGAGAAAAGAATGGGAACCATCAAGAGATTGAACGACGCGCAGCAGCGCCTGCAGGACGCGGAAAACGCCATGCCGGGGGCCTACGATGACCAGTATGCGCAGGGCATTGCCGACACGCTGGACAAGATGGGCACGGCCAGCGGCGCGGGATTTGACTTTACCACGGCAGACAGCGGCTACAAGGACGCACTGACACGGATGGTGGGCAATGCGAATGCCGGTGCAGATGCGGCAGCAGCGACCGCAGATGCGCTTTCCGGCGGGTATGGCGCGGACTATGCAAAAAGCGCGGCAGATCAGGCAGCAGCGGCGCAGACGGCAAACACCGGCAGCACCCTTGCTGCAGCACGGGCGGACGCACTGGCCCAGTGGCAGCAGGAGCTTGCCGGTGCGGGCGACCAGCTGGACACCCTGCTGGGACAGCGCGCACTGGAACGCGGCGAGTATGACAGCAGCGTGAGCAATGCAGCAAACTGGCGCAATTACCTTTATGACCGCACCCAGCAGGCACGGCAGGAGAACAGCGACTTCTGGAACAATGTGTGGAACGCCGTGAAGGGCATTGGCAGCACGGTGATGGAAGGATACGATGCGTACAAGGGGTACAGTCAGCAGAAGTGGGAAAACGAGTTCAAGGAAAAACAGTACAATGACAGTCTGGCACGCACTCAGCTGAGCGATCAGGTGGCGGCGCTGCAGCAGGCCACCGCATACAAACAGGCAGGCTTTGATGATGCAGCGAAAGCAGTGCTGACGAAATATGGTTTGGACGAGACGATGCTGGATACATGGCAGGGCATGAGCAGTGTACAGCAGGATCAGATGGCGGCACTGCTGCAGGGTGCAAGTCTGGCAGGAAGTGGCAATGACACTGCAGCCAAAAACTACCTGCAGATGGCGGGCGTAGATACCGGCAGCATTGACTATTCGCCCACACTGAACCAGCGGCAGCTGAATTACACAGCAAACCAGCTGGCACTGAATAACCGTTATAGGACGACCGGCAGCGGGAGCAGCAGAACGAGCAGAACGAAGAGCGGAAACACAAGCTCTGGCAGCGGCAAGACGGGAACGACCGGCTTTACCAACAGCCAGCTGCAGACGATGGCAACAAAATTCTCCGGGATGAAGAAGACAGACCCACTGTATGACTTCTACCAGCAGACCCTGACGGACGCGGGGTGGCTGAAAAACAGCACGGCGGGAAGCAACGGCACCAGTGGGCAGGCAAACACCCGCAGCAGTCCGCTGCGCAGCGGACTTGCAACGGCGCGCGGCATGCAGGCGAGGGGTTACAGTCTGGACGATATTGCGGGCAGACTTTCTGCAGACGGCATTACGGACAACACGCTGTCGTCCATTATGAAAATTCTGGAAGCGGAACGATAAAGGAGACCGGCAGTTATGAGCAAATGGACACCGGAAAGACTGAAAAAAGACAGAGAAAGTTGGGAAGCGAAAAACAACAGCCGCACCACAAACCGGACGGCAAGCACCGGTACAGCTGCGGGAACAGCAAACACTACGGACAAGTGGACACCGGAACGCATTGCAAAAGCGCGGGAAAGCTGGGAAGCGAAAAGCAGCGGACAGAATGCTGCCAGCCCGGCTGCGGCTGCAAGGCAGAACACCGGCACGGGCCTTGGTGCACGGGTGCTGGCGCAGATGACGGGCGCGGACAGCGGCCACAAGCTGCAGCTGGCAGTGCCGCAGGAAACAGGCAGAACACAGGCATATCCGGGCAAAAGCGGCATTGTGACCGACAGCGGTACAGGTACACGCAGCAGCACTGCGCAGCCGGAATGGCTGAACGCGAAGAGCACTGCAGCTCCGGCGGCAAAGGTGACGGGAACGGTGCAGCCCACTGAGCGCCAGCGCATTGCAGGCATTGCCAGCGGAGATGAAGGCTGGTATGCACAGACTGCGCAGAAGGTGAAGCAGTACACGGAAGATCTGAAAGCGACAGACGACTTCAGCGATTTTGACCGGCTGAACCAGTGGATGGACGCTGACCCGAAGCACCGGGAACTTGTGACGCTGATGCGCATTGGCACCGGCGGACAGAGCTATGCCGAGAAAAACAACGCCATGCAGCCCCAGAGCGTGAGCGGTGCTGCAGCCAGCGCAGCAGTGCCGGAAAAGAGTGCGGGCAGACGGGACTACACCGATGCGGAACTGCTGGCAAAGGGATACAGCCGCAAGGAGATCAGCGAAGCGCGGCAGTACATTGCCGACTTTGATGCGCTGCCTGCAGGACAGCGTGCAGCGCGGCGCGCGGCCAATACCATTGGCGGTATTGGAGACACGGTGGCATCCTCGGTTTTTCTGGCGGGTGAGACCGGCGTACAGAGCGCAAAGAATGCAGCAGCGACCAGCAGCAACTGGAAGCAGCTGCAGCAGGATGTACAGAGCGACGACCGGCAGCAGGAGCTGCTGCGCCTGATGACCGGCGGAAAGACACGGTATGCAGCACGGGACAACACGCTGCAGCTGGCACAGAGCAGCGGTGCAATGGCCAGTGCCCCGGCGGCACAAACAACGCAGAGCGATGCCTACACGGATGCAGAGCTGATCGAGAAAGGTTACACGCAGCAGGAGATCGACAACATGTGGGCGCGCATTGCCGGAACGGAAGTGCATGACAGCGTAGACCCGGAGAAGAGCTTTGGTTACCAGCTGTACAAGCGAGGACAGGATCTGACCGCAGCTGCACAGGCGGGCCTTAGCCCCATTGCAAAGCAGGCGCTGGGCATCGTGAGCAGTGCTGGCGAGAACCTTGCGGTGGCGGCTATTGACCCGGCATGGGTGCTGCCGGTGCTGAGTGCGCAGGGCGGTGCGGAAGCTATGGGCCAGAGCGTTGAAAAGGGCGAAAGTGCAGGCAAGACGCTGGCCGGGGGCCTTGCAAAATTTGGCGCGGGTTGGGCCATTAACAGTGTGGGCGCAGCAGACCTTGCAAAGACCATGGGCAGTGACTACGCAAAGAATACGCTGGCGGGCAAACTGGCTGACATGGTGCGCAGCGTGGCGGCGGACGGCACGCTGGCACAGCGGTACCCGGCGGTGGCAAATGCCATCTCCGGCGGCGTGGACAATGCCATGCAGGCCTTTGTGGAGACCTATGCAGACAAGGCTATTGATGCGACGCTGGGCGACAGCGAAGCGGCGGCAGACCTGTTTAAAAGCGACACCTTTTTAACGGCGCTGGAAAGCGGCCTGACGGGCGGTGCATCCGGTGCCTTGGGCGGTGCTGTGGGCACAGGGCTTGCAAAGGCGAACGGCGGCGATGCCAGCATTGTGGGTAATGTGAAGCGGGCATACTACGAAGGACAGATGGAACGGGCACGGCAGGCATTGCAGGACGAAGTGCGGGCACAGGAGCCGGGAACGGCGATGCAGCAGACACCGGAAGAAGCTGCGGCAGGCACCCGACAACCTGCGGCTGCTACACAGGAAACGGTGCAGCCGGAAGTGACGGGGACGACAAGCGGATTTGCGACCATGCAGGATACTGCGCCGATGGTACAGAGCGAAAACCCGGCTGTGCAGCAGCTTGCCGCAGCTGTGCAGGATGGGCAGCTTACGAGCAAGACCATCAACCTATTTACACCGAATGCGGCCAATGAAGCGAACCGCGCTGCCTTTGCGGAAGAATACGGTGTTGAGCTGCCGGAAACGGAAGCAAAGACCCGGCAGGTATTGCGGGAAATGACAACACAGCAGCGGGCAGCACAGGCTCCGGCCACAGCTACCGAAAATGCGACAGTTGAAGCACAAAATACGGCCGCAATTGTAGAAAAAATGGAAGCTGACAGATCTGCGCGGCAGGCACAGACGGAAAGTGAGCTGGGCCGGAGCGGAGCTGCCGTGGAGAACACCGGGGAAAGGGTGGAAAGCAGCCCGGCGGAACAGTCTGGCGGGATGCGGGAAACTTACGGCCTTGAACAGCAGAGCCTGACCACAAAGCAGCGGGAGGTGCAGCATGAGCTGACCCGATGGCAGGTATCGGATGGGGCAAGTGCGACCATCAGCAGGAACATGCCGACAGAAATTGGAGATGCCGGGCGGTATGCAGCTGCAGCCAGTAGCCTGTACCGGCTGGGACAGATGGAAGATGTGCACACCTTTGACAAGGCTATGGAGCTGGCGCAAGGCATGAGCGGCCTTGCTGTGAACACCGATTACGTGCTGGCACAGGACGGTGGACGGGAAGCGCTGCAGCTGGCATGGCTGCAGGGACACGGAGAACTGGAAGCCGGAAAGATGCAGCGCGCAAGCCTTGGCGGAAGGCTGACGGCGGAAAGCACCAGCGGCAGCGGCCGGGTGCTGTATAAGGGAACGATGCGCACGGCAAACGAGGTGGGCACGCAGCTGATCGAACTGAATGCGAAGGCCACGAACACCGATGCGGTGCTGAAAACGGTGCTGCAGGGCAGCGACCGGGTGAGGGCTTATGTGGACACCGAGACGGCGCGCATTTTCTTCAGCGACCGGGCAGAGGATGTGTTTGGCACAATCTTGCACGAGGACTACCACTGGTACAACTCACTTGATGCAGAGGGTGCGCAGGCACTGCAGCAGCATGCACTGGAATTTCTGGCAAAGAGCGAGGGCTTTGAAGGCATTGACGAGATGATCCGGGGGAAGCTTTCCGACTATGCACAGCAGGGGCTGAGCTACGAGGAAGCCGCAGAAGAACTTGTGGCGGACGCATGGCGCGGCATCTTCAGCGATGAAGCGAGCTTTAAGCGCTGGGTGGAGTTCCAGCGCGGGCAGGCTGAAAAGAACGCAGGCAAGGCAGGCAGCATCCACAAGGTGATGACCAAGGTGAAGGAGCTTTTGAGCGACATCGTGAGCCGCGCAAAGGAAGTGCTGGCAAGAGACCCGGAGAACAAGGCCGCTCTGAAAGCACAGCGCCTTGCGGTGGCAGAAAAGCGGGTGCTGCAGGACGAATACTTTGCCCATGCGGAGAGGGCTATGGACAGCCTGCGCGCCGCAAAAGAAAACGCCGCAGCCCTTGAGAACAAGGGCGCGGCGGAAGGGACAAGGTTTGAAATCAAGAAAGATGCCGAGGGAGAAACTTACATTCAGATCGACGAGGATATTCTGAAAGGAATCCCGCAGGAAAACTGGAAATCGGTAGTCAAGCAGGCAATCAGAGAACGTTTCCCGGATGGCTTTGTAAGAAACGGCTGGACAATTCTGAACAGCAAAGATGGACGCAATGAGTTTGTCTGGTCGAAGTATTCAAAGGCATTACAGTGGGAAAATGCCACAGCGTATGCGGACAAGATGCGCATGGCTGCCAATCTTGATGAAATCATTGCAACTGCGGATGAGGTGTACCGCGAGCCCGCAAATCACAAAAATGCGGAAGCCTTCAACCGCGGAAGAATTAAAATCCGCGTGGGCGAAAACGCGTATGAGGCAGATGTGCTGACAGCCATCAAACCGGATACACGGGAGATTTTTTATGATATTGTTAACATCAAAGAAACAAAAATAAAGCCCTCCGGTGGTACCCACGTAGAATCCGAAGATTCAAGGAGTAGATTGCCGGAGAGCTTTACGGAGACCTTCGGCAAAGCCCACATGGAATCCGAAGATTCGGGGAGCAGCGGGTCGAAGATCTCTAACCAGAGTATAGCACAGGAAGCCGCTGAAAACAAGGGAAATGACGGGACGCTGAAGAAAAATGTACGATATCAGTTGAGCGAGGCAGACGAGCTGACGAAGCTGCGCGACGAACAGCAGCGGCTGGACGAGCAGCGGCGGGAGCTGAAGGAAGAACGCAGTGCCTGGCTGGGAAGCGACGCCGTGAAAGAGATCGAGGCGAAGAAGAAGGCACTGGGGATTTTTTCTGCAGAAGCAAAAGCCTACCGGGACAGCGAAGAATACCAGAATTATCTTGCAAAGCGCAAAGACTACAATGCCCGTATGGCGCAGCTGGAAGACCAGAGCGCTGTGCTGAACGGCCGGATCAAAGAGGCCGGTGCCCGGATGCAGCAGCAGAACGCAAAAAAAGGCAAAGCAGAACAGGCGGTATATGATGCCAAGGCCGAAGCCCACGGCGGAAAGGCGGAATACCGCCGCGTACTGGCAAAAGAACGGTTTGGCACGACAGAGGACTTCAGACGAGCCGGATACATTCTGCCGGACGGCCAGATGCTGGACTTTGCCCAGAATGACCGAACCCGAGATACCGATCACCGGGAGATCATGAGCGTGTTCGGTTCGGCAGAGGTGAAAAATGGAACAGAAGCGCTGAACGAATTTCTGCTGGACGGCAATGTGCGCGTGATGGCTGAAGCACCGGGAGTGGATCTCTCGGCAGACACAGCACCCACCACGCAGCAGCTGGAACAGATCTGGCGAATGGTGCAGGAGCTGGGCGGCGAGAAACGGCAGTTCACACTGGACATCTCCACAGCAGATGGTCGGGTGGCAGCCGGCAAGGAATACAGCGGACGTGTGGATGCTGACCGCATAGTGCGGGAGATCCGGGAATATTACCAGACCGGTGAACTGGCACAAGAAAGCGACCTTGCAAAGTTCCGCTATCAGCTGGCAGAGCAGGCCGACCGGGATGCAAAACGGAACGACCAGCAGATGGCAAGCCGCACCATTGCGGACAAGGCTGCAGCACTGGACACCTTGAGCCAGTTCTTTGGGCTGACACGGGGTGTGAAGGTGAGCCGGACGGCCATTGAAGGACTGGCCAGCCGCTGGGCAAAGGCGAACGGCAGTAAGGCGGACCGGGCCAAGCTTGCGAGGGAGACCGAGGTACTGGTGGACTACCTGAAAGCCGACGGTGCGGACATGGAAAAAGCCAATGCGCTGGCCGAAACGCTGGCGGGAGAAATTCTGGACGGGGCAGTTTACCGCAACAGTGAGCTGTGGGACGAATACCCGGAACTGCACAAGCTGGAATATACCGTGAACAGAAGCGGACAGGCAAAGGCAGAACTGGTGAAAGCATACGGCAGCTGGAGCGAAGCAGTGGCCGAAGCGCGCAGGCACGGCGTGACCTTGCGGCAGGCCGAAAGCGTGCGGGACGGCAACCCGGCACAGCAGTACGAAAGCGTGATCAACGACAACCGCGCTGTGGACGGCACCAGCGACGGTGCAAAGGCATTGTGGAAAGCTGCAGCGCAGCAGGCGGGTGTGGATGGTGCAATGAGCATGGAAAGCACCGAGTGGCTGAATGTGCTGATGAACCTGCACGATGCCATCAAGCCTGCGACTATGAGCCGGTTTGCAGACGATGCAGAGTATGAGGATGCAAAGATCGAACTGGCGGGCAGGATCATCGGTGACATTATGGCGACACCGGAGATGACTGACGCGCAGGCTATCTTTGAGGGCATCCAGCGACACAATATGGATGTGGCAAGAGCCGCAGCAGGCAGCAAAGAACGTGCTGCAGAGGTGGCAAAGGAACTGCGCGGCGTACAGAAAGCACAGCAGCGGGAGTTTGGCCGCAGAATGCAGGAAAACCGGCGCACTGCAAACCAGAACGCCGAAGTACAGCAGATGACCGAACTGCAACGGCAGAACGCAAGAGCGGAAAAGCTGCTGGACCAGAACCTTGAAACCTTTGGTGTGGATGTTTCCAATGTGGGCAACCTGAACGAAAAGCTGACAGTGCTGCGGGAAAGCTATGAGCGGGAAATGAAGCAGGAAGTGAAACGCCTGAAGGCCGAGCGGCAGGAAATGCTGGATGAAGCAAAACTGTGGTATCGGGAACGCATGGGAGAACTGCGGGAGGAAAATGCAGATCTGAGTATGCGGCTACGGGAAGAGCAGCGGCGCGCGGACAAGGCAGAATACAGCCTGATCGTGCAGGAAAATGAGATCATGGAATGGGAGGCGGATAACGAACGTAAGCGGGCCGCATGGGAGCAGAAACAGGCGCAGCGGAATGCCCTTGCCATTGAAACAGCCCGACAGCAGCGGGACGAAGATATTGCCGTTGCGAAGGCAGTAGCGGAAAAGCGAGTGCAGCGGGCGCGGGATGCACGGAAGATGGATGAACTGAAACGCAGCATCCGTCAGAACGCGGCACAGCTGAACCAGATGCTGCTGCGGCCCAGCAAGGACAAGTATGTACAGCCGGGGCTGATCGATGCGGCAGCACAGGTGGCAAAGCTGGCGGACATGACCATTCTGAACGAACGGGCCGTGAACCAGCTGACGAGGCTGCAGGACCGGATCCGGCAGAGTGCGGGCAGCGAGAACAGCCCCAACGCCATGACCGAAGAATGGAAGCAGACCGGCGTGGATACCCTGATCCAGACGCTGCGGGACGACCTGCAGACGACAAAGGACACAAAGCTGACCAAACTGCACGAGCAGCTGGCCGAGGCAGAAGTTTTACCGGACAGCGAGAAAGCATGGGCACTGCAGGAACGGCTGCGCAAACGCATCAAGGAGACGGAGAACCGCACCTATCTGCCCATGACGGTGGATCAGATGCGGATGCTGAAGGCTATTACCAGCTCGACGCTGCATGTGATCCGCAATGCAAACAAGACGGTGAGTCTTGCAAAGGCTGAAGAAGTGAGCGCAATCGCAGAAGGCGCAGCCAGCGAGGTGAATGCCAGCAAGGGCAACCACCCCGGCGGAAAGCTGGACGGCGTGCACAATCTGCTGACAAAGTATCAGTTGGATATGCTGGGCGCGGAGCGGGTGTTCCGTATGCTGGGCGGCTACGCGAAGAACGGCCAGATGGAAAAGATGGCCCAAATGCTGAACGACGGCCAGTACCGGCAGACGAAGATCACCGTGGAAGGCGAAAAGCTGTTTGCCAACGTGACCGGAAAAGAACACGTGAAGGAAATGCAGAACTTTGCAGGCCCGGGCGCAGACCTTGTGGACGTGGGCCTGACCGATGTGAAGGGAAAGAAAGCCGAACTGACCCATGCACAGCTGTGCAGTTTGTACATGCACCTGCACAACACCGACAGCCTGAACCACCTGATGAACGGCGGACTTGTGATTCCGGATGCAAAGCTGTACAACAAAGGTGACATTGAGCAGGCTTACCAGAAGGGACAGACCGTACATCTGGGAATGCTGACGGATGCGGACGGGACCCCGACAGCGGATAGCATCCTGCAGACGGTGGAAGCGGCCATGACTGACTATGACCGGGCATGGTGCGCGGACATGAAAGAGTTCTTCGACAACTACACCACGAAGCTCATCAACGAGACGAGCCTGCAGCTGGTGGGCTACCAGCGGGCAACCGTGAAAAACTACTATCCCATTGCGGTGGATAAATCGGTGCTGGCGACCCAGATCGACGGCCTGAATCTGGACGCGACCATTGAGGGACGCGGTTTCCTGAAGAACCGCGTGAAGAGCGGACAGCCCGTTTTGCTGGAAGAATGCGCAAATGTGGTGCAGCGCAGCCTGCGGGACACGGCGGCGTATGCGGGCCTGGCCGCGCCCATCCGGGACGTGCAGAAGATCCTGAACAGCGGCGTGGAGACGCGGGAAAGGCTTGCAAACCTGAAGAACGGCATCATCAAGGAACAGTGGGGCAAGGATGCGGTGAGCTACATCGATGACCTGCTGACCGACCTGCAGACTACCCAGCGCAAGCGGCCCAGCACCTTTAACAAAGTACTGGGAAACCTGCGCGGGAACTATGCAGGCGCAGTGCTGACGCTGAACCCGGGCGTTGCCATTGCGCAGGCGGCAAGCCTGCCCACAGCAGCGGCCGTACTGGGCGGCGACACCATGGCGGCAGTGGTACCCTTTGTGAAGAACCTTTCGCCCAAGGCGCGGACAGCGCTGGAAACGGAGATCAAAGAGCACGGAGACGTGCTGCTGGACTGGCGCAAGCGCGGCAGCCAGAACGGCGAGCTTGCCAGCATTGGCAAGCAGGAAACATTGGCGGAAAAGGGCATGGACAAGCTGCCGAACTGGCTGACCGGCTGGATCAACGGGATGGACGAAGTGACGGTAGCAGCCCTGTGGGAAGGCAGCAAGCGATACGTGCAGAACCACACGGCCGAGTTTGAAGGCGCGGAGGTGACAGGCAGCCCGGCCTATTGGGAAGCGGTGAACCGCACCTATCAGAAGGTGATCGAGCAGACACAGCCCAACTACACCGTGATGCAGCGGGCGGGCATTCAGCGCAACCCTAACGAACTGCTGAAGCAGCTGACCATGTTCACCACCCAACGTTTCCAGAACTACGGCATTCTGGCGGATGCCATTGGCGATTACAGGGCACAGGCGGAACGCTACCGGCAGAACCAGAGCGATGAAAACAAAGCGGAATTGCAGCGGGCAAAAACACAGCGAAACCGGGCTGTTGTGAGCCAGGCGGCACAGACGGCGGTGTTTGCGATCATGAAGATTGGCGCAGATTTCCTTTTGCACCGGTGGGACCGGGAGCAGGACGAAAACGGCGATGTGACCGTGAAGAGCATGTGGAAACGGTTTGCAAGCCTGTACACAGAAAGTTTTGCGGGAAACTTTTTGTACGGAAGTGAGTTATACAGTCTGATCGACAATGCTGTGAACGGTAAGGATTACGACGTGCTGAGTGCAGCAAGCATCAGCGTGGTGAATGATCTGGCCGGAGATGTGCAGAAGTTTTTTGCGGAGTTCCGGAAAGACACCAGTGAAATGGACGAAGAACAGCTGCAAAAGCACCACAATAAGCTGATGCAGCGCAGCATGACGCTGCTGGAGGACAGCTTTGAAGTGGCGGGTGTACCCTACGGCAATGGACGGAAGATTGTAGAAGCGGTAAAGGGCTACTATGGTGACCTTGAAAATCTTGCGCACGGAGGACAGTTCAGCTTTAATTCTGTGCCGCAAAGCGCCACCGGCCAGTATGACCGGCTGTACAACGCCTATGCCGGCGGCGACAGCGACGAAGCAAAGGCCGCAGTGGAGAAGCTGAACGCTATGGTGGAAGCGGGAACCATTGCGGAAAACAAAATGTACAGCCAGCTGAAGAGCCGCCTTGTAAAGTACGACGTGCGGGTGCGGCAGGCTGCTGAAGAGCAGAATGCAGGAAACGACCAGAAGCGGTACGAGCTGGAAAACGAGATGATCGAACAGCTGAGCGAAGTGCTGGGCCTGCCGAAGGGAAAGCGCGGGGATGTGGTGGACTGCGTGACCGGCGCGGTGAACCAGCTGGCCGAAACGCAGCTGAAGGGCGACAACGCCAGCGCGACAGATGACCTTGTGGAAGCTGTGGACAGTTGGGACGCAGGTGCTGTGCAGGAAGAATATGACAGGCTGGCGAAGGCGGGCAAGAGCGCGACGACACTTAAAAGCAAGATCACCGAGACGGCAAAGCCGGAATACCTTGCGGGCAGTGATGCAGACCGGCAGCAGATGGAAGAAATGCTGTTGGCGCTCAAGGACGCGGACGGCAAAGAGCTGTACACGGAGAAAAACTTTGCCCAGTGGGTGAAGGAGGCAGAAAAGAAAGCAGAGGAAGGACCGGAACCGGACCCGTATGCGGCAGTGAGGTAAGAAAAGAAAAATCCCCCGGCGCGATGAATTTCACGCCGTGGGATTTGTATATGTGGTTCTTTTGAAATGGAAAAGTTTGAAAAAAGTCCGCAGTGTTATTACGGACGTTTGTGTGATAGGCTGAGAAGGACGGAAGGAGGCAGCGGGATGCGGGTGAAAATTATTCGGAAAAACTTTGGCGGTGTGGAGTTTGGCCCGGAGATGCGGGTGCTGCATCTGGGCGGGCAGAGCAGCGCCAATGTGGAAAGGCTGAAGTTTGAGCTGCCGCAGGAGTGGGCCGGATGTGCCGTGACGCTGCACATCCAGCGGCAGGACGGCACACTGCCGACACCGATCCTGCTGGACGAGGAGCACAGCGCAGCAGTGGGCAAAGAATTTACCGCCAGCCCCTGCGGCAGCTGGATGCTGCTGGCTCTGGGTGAGGACGGATACCGGGCGTTGACCCGACCGGCCCGGTATGACTGCTATGAAACACTGAACACAGACGGCGATGCAGAGATCAGCCCGACGCAGTACGAGCTTTTTGTGGCGCGGGTGCTGGGATATGCGACCGGGGCACAGGAAAGCGCAAAGGAAGCGCGGAACGCGGCCGCAGCAGCAAAGCAGGACGCAGACACTGCAGCGACAGCCGGAGCGAACGCGGCAAGGGCGGCAAAAATGGCACAGGAAGCGGCAGGCAGCGCCCAAGGCGATGCGGAGCGGGCGCAGCGGGCTGCAGATCGTGCCGAGAATTTTGCGCCGCCCGAAGATGGCGCGGTGGTAAGCGTGAACGGCAGGGGCGGCGTTGTGACTCTGACGGCGGAGGATCTTGGTGCGGTGGGAGCGAACAGCGCGGGCTACGTGAAGAGCATTTCGCTGACAGACCGCACCCTGACACTGACCTTCGGCGACGGAAGCACGAAGACCATGCAGACCAAGGACACCACGGCACTGGAAAACATGACCGGCATCCTGCCCGCAGCACATGGCGGCACCGGAAAGAATACCCCGTTGACTGCGGACGACGTGGGTGCGGTGGAAAAGGGAAGCGGTGACTACCTGAAGAGTGCAGAGCTGCAAAACGGAGAACTGGTGCTGACCTTTGGCAGCGGCGACACCGTGCACTACACCCTCCCCGCCGCCACCACCACCACGCTGGGCGGTGTCAAGCTGAGTGACGACTTCACGGCAGATGCAGACGGCACGCTGCATCTGGCGGGCGGTACTGCCCCGGACCCTTACCCCGTGGGCAGCATCTACCAGAGCACCGCACGTACAAGCCCTGCCGCACTGTTCGGCGGTACATGGCAGGAGATTGCGCAGAACCGGGTACTGATGGGTGCTGGCAGCGGCCACGCAGCGGGCACCACCGTGGAGGCCGGACTGCCGAACATCACAGGCTCTTTTGTCGCGGATGTAAAAAAGGGTGA
>OGOM01001984.1_pt1 | contig 13340 bp, 11 predicted proteins | sample 1552681 | NCBI WGS metagenome assembly OGOM01 (sample SAMEA2580188, study PRJEB22360) | human gut metagenome | biome: human gut; feature: human-associated habitat; material: faeces | place: Denmark | collected 2008/2010 | reverse complement strand
ACCGCCGCGGAATCAATCCCGCCACAGATGCCAAATTGATTCATACATATTATCAGCTGCTCAAACAGGAAAAACCGAATCTGGTCATTACATACTCCATCAAGCCCAATATTTACGCGGGCTTGTGTTGCCGTACTCTGCACATTCCGTTTTGCGCCAATGTACAGGGGCTGGGAACGGCGTTTCAAAAGCCGAGATTGGCCAAAGCGGTTACGATTTTATATCGGGAAGCATTTCGCGGCGTGAAAACCGTATTTTTTGAAAATACAGCCAATGCGCAGGAATTTATCAATCGAAAGATTGTCTCACAAGAGAAAATAACCGTGCTGCACGGCGCAGGCATTGACGTACAGGCGTATTCCTATCAAGCATATCCGGAAAATGCATGCGTTCACTTTTTATATCTGGGGCGCATTATGAAGGAAAAAGGAATGGATGAATTGCTGGATGCCTGCGAGCAGCTGCATGAGGAAGGCTATTCCTTTGTATTAGACCTTGTTGGATTCTTTGAAGATGCATATAAACAGCGAATCAATCAACTGTCTGCGCAAGGCATCGTTGTATTTCATGGATTTCAGCAAGAACCGCGCCCGTTCTATGCTGCGTGCGACTGTGTGGTGCTGCCGTCTTATCATGAAGGTATGAGCAATGTCCTTTTGGAAGCAGCCGCGACAGGGCGTCCGGTGATTACATCGGATATTCCCGGATGCAGGGAAGCGGTCGTCGATCAAAAAAGCGGTTTTTTGGTGCCGAAGGGTGATGTGCAGGCGCTGTATCGGGCGATGAAACACATGCTGTCCATCGACAGAGCACAGAGAGAACAAATGGGACTTGTCGGACGCAAATGGATAGAACAGCAATTTGGAAAAGAACAGGTTGTGCGGGAGACAAAGAACGCACTGATGTAAGATTTGGGGAGAAAGAAAGATGACACTGACAAATTACTGGTGGCTGCTGATCTGGATGTTTGCAGCTGGCGGAATCATAGCGTGGGCTCTGCCAAAACAGCCGGTTATGGTGATGGGAAAACGAGAATATCGCTGGACCATGTCATCCGCTGTCATTTTTGTACTGCCATATATTATTTGGGCTGGTTATCGAAAGGGGTTTGGCGATACAGAGACCTATCGGAAAACATTTCGAGAATCCGCATCCTCGTTATCGCAAATTTCTCAGGCTGTATCAGATACGGCCAAAGACAAGGGCTTCACTTTTTTGACTGTATTGATTAAGAGCATCGTTGGCAATTCCGACGTGATTTTTTTCATGCTGATTGCAATTGTACAGATGCTTTGTATTGTCATCGTATTCCGAAAGTATTCTACGAACTTTTGGCTCAGTATGTTTTTGTTTGTTGCATCGACCGATTATCTGTCGTGGATGCATAACGGCATGCGTCAATTTCTTGCGGTAACGATTATTTTTGCCTGCACAGGGCTGCTGCTCAAAAAAAAATATCTTCCGGTTATCCTTGTCATTTTGCTGGCTGCAACGATACATGGCTCTGCGTTGTTTATGCTGCTCATCATTTTTCTTGCACAAGGCAAGGCGTGGAACAAGAAAACCTTGCTGTTTATCGCAGGTATTCTCTTAATCATTACAGGTGTCGATCAGTTTACGCAGCTTTTGCAAAATGTGCTGACAGACACACAGTACAGCGATATGACGACAAATGAAATATGGACAACGGATGATGGCACGAGCTTTATCCGTGTTCTGGTATACTCCGTGCCGGCAGTCTTTGCCTTCTTGGGAATTAAGTATATAGAGGAATCCGGAGACCCTGTGGTAAATTTGGCGGCAAATATGTCGATTGTAACCGCAGGCCTGTATGTTGTTTCGATGTTTACCAGCGGTATTTATATCGGACGCATGCCGATTTACACGTCATTGTATTCTTATATTCTTCTGCCGTGGATTTTTGAGCATGCATTCAATGAACGATCCAAAAAATTGATGTACGCGCTGACATGCGGATGCTATTTGGTGTTCTTTTATTATCAGATGCATGCGACGTGGGGGATATTGTAAGGGGTGTAACATGCAAGAAATAGATGCTCAATCCATAAAAGTGTCAATCATTGTTCCCGTGTATAATGCAGAAAAATATCTCGGACAGTGCGTAGAAAGTCTTCTGTCGCAGACCTACAGAAACGTAGAAATAATTTTGGTGGATGATGGAAGTCCGGATGAATGTCCGCAACTTTGCAATGCCTACGCGTCCAAGGATAAGCGCGTTCGAGTAACCCACAAGAAAAATGAAGGGGCTGCGTTAGCACGGAAAACAGGATTAGAGGTAACTACTGGAGAGTATGTGTTATTCGTGGATTGTGACGATTGGATTGAACCAAACACAGTATCAGACTGTTTGAATATTGCACTTAGAGATAATGCCGATTGTGTGATGTTTGGATATATTCGTGAATATCCGGGCAAGAGTATTTTACATCCGCTATTTTTACAAGATCATTCTTACACAAAAGAAGAATCCGAACAATTTGTGCATCGTCGAATTGTAGGATTAGTTGGAGAGGAACTCCGTGAGCCACAACGAATTGATAATCTGTCGTTGTTTTGGATACATATGATGAAAAAATCTGTTGCTAAAAAAGGAAGAATTATCAGCGAACGAATCGTTGGCACATCTGAGGACACAATTTTTAATCTCTATGCACTTGACGGGTGCAAGGTTAGCTACATCAACAAATGTTTTTATCATTACCGCAAGTCTAATGTGCAGTCTATTACGACACAGCACAAACCGGATCTCGCGGAAAAATGGGATGTTATGTATGACGTCATGCGGGAGTATATAGACGGCTCTGGTCGGAAGGATGAATATCGTACGCCTTTTCTGAACCGCGTTGCTTGTGGCATGATTGGTCTTGGATTGAATGAAATTGGCAGTTCAGAGAGTATGCATAAAAAGTCACGACATCTTAAGGAGATATTAAATAAGCCGTTATATAGGGAGGCATTTTTACAGTTCGATACCACATATTGTGATGCAAAATGGAAGCTATTTTTTTTGCTATGTAAGAAGCGTTGGACATTTTTGCTGGCGGTACTGCTGCAAATTATGAATTATCTGCGGCCACGGTTGGCTAACTAAGGGAGTGTATTATGGTAAAAGTTTCAATTATTATGGGCGTTTATAACTGTGCTACGACACTACCAGAGGCCATTGACTCTATTTTCGCGCAGACTTATTCAGATTGGCAGCTTATTTTGTGTGATGACGGTTCAAAAGATAACACATATGTTGTGGCAAAGGCATATCAGGAAAGGTTGCCCGACAAAATCATTCTTCTTAAAAATGAAGAAAATATGGGGCTGAATCACACACTGAATCGTTGCCTGCAAGTTGCTAACGGCGAGTATGTAGCACGGATGGACGGAGATGATGTTTCTCTTCCGACCCGACTTGAAAAAGAAGTTGTATTTTTAGATGCACATCCTGAATATGCCATTGTCAGTACTCCGATGATCTTTTTTGATGAAAGTGGTGATTGGGGGCGAAGCTATGCCATTGAAAAGCCTACAAAACGCGACTTTATCAAGCATAGCCCAGTTCATTGCCACGCGCCCTGTATGATACGAAGAAAAGCGTATTTAGCAGTAGATGGGTATACGGAAAATAGACAAATGCTCCGCTTTGAAGATGTAAACCTTTGGTATAAGCTCTACGCTAAGGGATATGTCGGTTATAATTTGGATGAGCCGCTTTACAAGATGCGGGATGATCATGCCGCTGCAAACCGTAGAAGTCTGAAATCTCGTATGAATGGAGTATATGTAACCTATGTTGGTTTTAAGCTGTTTCAGTTTCCATGGTATATGTATGGATACGTCGTCATTGATTTTTTGAAGCATTTTATTAAGGGGATTATGCCAGAGAAGCTCTATATGAGATTTCACAAAGCATTAGTTAGAAAATGAGGAGCAAGGCAGTGGACGATGAAAGCAATACAATGAAACCTACAATTCTTATTTTTTCTCAAGCCATGGCGTTGGGCGGGGTAGAACGCAGTTTATTAGGACTATTGGACGCTATTGACTATGACCGATATAACGTTGACCTTTTTTTGATGCGTCATAGCGGAGAGCTTATGCCCTATGTAAATGAGAAAGCAAATTTATTGCCTGAGATACCAGAATACGCATCCTTAGCTGTGCCGATGATTTCATTGGTGCGGTATGGACAACTTCGGGTTCTTTGTGGGCGAATCAGAGGGAAATTTGCTGCAAAGCATTTTGATAAGAGCAATTTGGGTGAAAAATCTTCGATCACTGCGTTGACCTACAGCCATAAATATACTTTGCGGTTTATGCCGCAGATATCAGATAAGATATATGATCTTGCAATTAGTTTTTTGACGCCGCATTACTTTGTGAGAGAACGAGCAAAGGCTAAAAAGTATGTTGCATGGATACATACGGACTATGCTGCTTTATCGTTTGATCGCGCAGCGGAACTTTCCATGTGGAGTAAATACGATAGCATCTGCGGTGTGTCTGATCAGACGTCAAAAAGCTTTCAAACAATCTTTCCTGAGATAGCTGAAAAAGTACAAACGATTGAAAATATTCTTCCCAGCAAATTGATTGTAAAACAGTCCTGTCTGAAACAGGATGATATGCGGTCGGGCAATTCCATTTCATTGCTTTCCATTGGTCGTTTTTGTGAACAAAAAAATTTTGACAATATTCCGGATATTTGCCGGAGAATCGTGAAATCCGGTCTCAATGTAAAATGGTATCTGATTGGTTATGGGGGAGACGAAGAACGAATTCGCCAAAAGATTGCTGAAAATGGAATGCAGGAACGAGTAATCATTCTTGGAAAAAAGGATAATCCGTACCCGTATATGCGTGCTTGTGATTTATATGTACAACCCTCGCGATACGAAGGAAAGGCTGTTACAGTGCGAGAAGCACAACTTCTTGGCAAACCCGTTGTTATTACAAAGTATGCGACATCTTCAAGCCAATTGGAGGATAACATAGATGGAATTGTTGTTCCAATGGATAATGCTGGATGCGCGAAAGGAATTGTCGACTTGCTGCGTGAACCGGAGCGGATGAAAAAACTTTCAGAACATTGCGCCAAGAGAGATTATACAAATAATGCAGAGATTGAGAAGATTTATGCGTTGGTGGAGGACTGATATATGATTCCTAAAATTATCCACTATTGTTGGTTTGGCGGAGGCGAAAAGCCTGCGTTGGCAAAAAAATGCATCGAGAGCTGGAAGAAGTTTTGTCCGGATTTTGAAATTCATGAGTGGAATGAAGATAATTGCGATTATTTAGCAATTCCATTTATGGCAGAAGCATATCAAGCAAAAAAATATGCGTTTGTTTCAGATGTGATGCGTTTGATGGTGTTAGAACAGTACGGCGGAGTGTATTTTGACACTGATGTAGAAGTTATCAGAGACATTTCCAGACTTTTGGGAGATGAAGGGTTTATTGGATTTGAGAATGATCAATATGTTGCGTCAGGATTGACGATTGCAGCCGAAGCTCATCACCCTGTGATTCAAGCGATGATTGGAGAATATCAGAAACTGCATTTTATACAGCCGGATGGAAGCATAAATATGGTGGGATGCCCGAAACTGAATACCAAAATAATGGAACAGTTTGGACTGATAAGAAATGGACAGGAGCAAATTGTTTCTGGAATTCATGTATATCCAGCAGATTATTTTAATCCAATGGACAGCACGACTGGTAAACTGACAAAAACAGAGAACACGTATTCGATCCATCGATATTCTATGAGTTGGATTCCAAAAAAAACGCAGATTAGAGTTAAAATTGGCCGTAGGGTTCGTCGAACGTTGCGAGCGATGCGAATGGGGAGATAGCATATGCCAAAAGTTAGCATTATTGTTCCGGTATATAATACAGAAAAATATCTGCATAGGTGCATAGATGGTATACTTCGGCAGACACTTACGGACATTGAAGTCATTCTTGTAGATGATGGTTCGTTTGATTCCAGTGGGAAAATCTGTGAAGAATATGCAAGAAAAGATTCTAGGCTTCGAGTGATTCATCAAAAAAATGCGGGAGTAGCTGTTGCTAGAAATACCGGGTTAGATATTGCAAGTGGTGACTATATTGCGTTCGTAGATAGTGACGATTATATTGAACCCAATATGTACCAATCTATGATGCAAGTGGCAAATCAATATGATTGCGATGTGGTTTTGTGTGATTGTGTTAAAGAACATGGTAATCAGACAGAGGTATACACGCATGACATTCGAGCAGGATATTATACTGAGAAACAACTTGAAGAAGAATATTATTCTCATCTATTGATGATGGAGGATGTTGAGTATCCAGCGACCATTTCAAATTGGTTGTTGCTATGGAAAAGTACATTAAATGTACCAGAAATGAGGTATAAACCGGGGATTCGATATTCGGAAGATTTGCTATTCGGCGCTCAGCTCATGCTTCAAGCGAAATCCTTTTATTATATGAAAGGCGAGACTTATTATCATTATGTGATGAACCCGCTTTCTGCTAGTCATACGTTTGCGGTTGATAAATGGGATGATTATAAAAAGTTATATGAAGAAATCAAGAATGTATTTGAAAGATGTAGACGATTTGATTTTTCTTATCAGATAGATTTATGTTTACTTTTTTTTCTATTTAATACGATAGGAGAAATATATAAAACAGACTTTTCAATAGGAGAAAAGAAAGCGGAGATAAAGAGTATATTAATGACACCATCGGTTATTAGAATGTTCAAACGCCTGAGAGTTACAAGACTTCAAGTTTCAAAGAAGCAGAAGTTAATCGCACTGATTTACAAATATCAAATAGGGATATTGGCTTTAATAGTATATTATGGGGGAAAATAGAATGAAACAACCGCTTATCTCAGTAATTGTACCAATATATATGGTTGAAAAATATATTCATCGTTGCATTGACAGCATCTTGCAACAGACCTATAAAAACCTTGAAATAATTTTAATAGATGATGGCAGCCCCGACAAGTGCGGAAAGATTTGCGACATGTATTTGAGTGTAGACTCGAGAGTTACTGTCATTCATCAGAAAAATGGCGGAATTGGTGCAGCGAGAAATACAGGGGTGCAGCATTGCAGAGGAGAATTTATCACATTTGTTGATGGTGATGATTATATTTCCTCAGACCTAATAGAAACGTTATATTCTAAAATAAATGATGTTGATTACATTTCGTGTGGCTTTTCGCGTTGCGATAATGAAGAAAAAGTACAATATGCATTTGCTCCAACAGAAGAGATGGTGTTATCAGGGACGGATGCATTATATAGGCATTATTCTGGAGATAATGCACGAGATAAAATTAGTTGTGTTTACGTTTGGGGAAAGTTGTATAGAAGAAAACTTTGGGAAGAATTGAATTTCCCGGAGAAATTGTTGTTTGAGGATATATATTTAATGCCATATATGCAATTGAGATGTAAAAAAGTTAAGTTTATTTCTTATGCGGGATATTATTATCGAAAACAACAAAATAGTATTACAAACTCAACAGATTCTGACCATAGAAAAAAGGCTTTTAAGGATTCATTTATAATATGGGACAACCATATTAATTTCTACAAAGAGCGGTCAATGGATAATTTAGTTGCGGATGTGGAGTGTTTGGAAGTCGATAAAATAATTTCACAATCAATTGCTAATACTATTCCGGAAGGGATGGAGAAATTCGCTCAAAAAATTCTAAAAGAAACTGTTCGGAAAGTATTAACAGAATCTATTTCTTTGCAAAAGAAAGTAAGGTATGTTTTATTCTTAGTGTTAGGGGAAAAAGGGTACAGAGTCATTAAAAGAGCTTTTAGACATTAAAATGAGAAGGAAATATGAAAGTTAGTGTTATTATTCCTGTTTTTAATAAGGGGAAATATATACAAAATATATTGGAAGATTTACATAAGCAAACATTGAAAGGTTTTGAATGTATTGTTATTGATGATGGATCTACAGATTGTTCAGGGGAAATCTGTGAACAATTTGTTGCCATTGATAAACGCTTTAAAGTAATCCATACATCTAACAATGGTGCATCCCATGCCAGAAATCTGGGGATTCAGATTTCTCAAGGAGAATATATTACCTTTATTGATGCGGATGATAGTGTACCAAAGAATTATTTGGAATGTCTATATGAAGATCTTGTTCATAGCGGCGCAGATCTTTCTATATGTAGGATGACAAAATTATGGGATTCAGGAGCAAGACAAAGCATACCGCTGCCAGCCAACGGTATTGTTCCTTTGGCTGAATTGCTTCCGAATTTCTCGGATTTTCAAAAAGAGACGGGAATTTATGGGTATTGCTGTGGAAAAATGTTTTTGAAAAGCTTACTTGGAGATGTTTGCTTCGATGAAACGATTCATTTAGCTGAAGATTTTGATTTTTTTCTAAAGCTATATCCCAAAATAAAAAGTATTTGTTTTACAAATAAAACAGAATATTTTTATCTTCAAGAAGTAGAAAACTCATCGGCTATTATGGATGACAAAGCAATTGACTATCGAACACAGTTATCTATCAACATCCGTTACAAGCGTTTTCTTGAAAAGGAAAATGCTTATAGTGGAAAGAATCAGTTCATCGTTTCGCAGGTGCTAAGCAATTATGTATTTTTTTCACTTTTTTATTGCTCCATGAATGAGCTGAAAAATTGTTTTTGGGAGTTGCAATCGATTTGTAAACTGGAATGTATCAGAACAAGTGGACGGAATACTTTTGAAAAATGGATTTTGTTGTTGTTTCGCAAACAATGCTACTATTTGTTAAAAGTAAGTTTGCAGTGCTATCGTTGGCTGCGGTATTGGCTGAGGAGAAAATAAAATGCCCTTTTTTACAATTTTTACAGCAACATATAATAGAGCGTATATATTGTCTGAATTATATCATTCTTTATGTGAACAGAGTTGTCAAGATTTTGAATGGTTAATTGTAGATGATGGTTCTCGAGATGATACGGAAAGCTTAGTAAAAAGTTGGATGGAAAGAGATTCGAAGATTTCCATTCGATATTATTATAAAAGTAATGAGGGAAAACCCAGAGCGATAAACTATGGAGTTGCTTTGGCTAAGGGACAGTATTTTTTCATGGTAGATTCAGATGATATATTACTTTCAGATGCTGTGAAGAAGATGAAAAATTGGTGTTTGGAAATTGATACCGATCATCATTTTATAGGAGTTGGAGCGGCTAGAGGCTTTCCGGATGGGAAATATATAAAAGGAATAAAACCCAAGACGAATAAATGGGGATTTGTAGACGCCACGAATTTGCAGAGAAAACAATATGATTTAGATGCGGATATGTGTGAAGCATATAAGACCAATATTTTTAAGAAGTTCCCGATGGCAGAGGTGCCCGGGGAATCGTTTGCACCAGAACAAATTGCATTAAATAATATCGCGTTATCTGGATATAAGATTCGATGGCACGAAGATATTATATATGTGTGTGATTATTTAGATGATGGACTAACAAAAGGAAGTTTCTTACTTGAAAAACGAAACCCAATTGGTTATGCGATGATGTATAATCACATGCTGTTATATCCTTCTCTGAGCTGGAAAGAAAAACTATATGCGGCCTGCCAACATATAGCGTTATCAATATATGGGAAAAATTGGGGATATATACTGAAAAGCAATCGCATGATATATACGGCATTGGCATTTCCTGTAGGAATTATTCTTTCGTTCAGACGAAAAAAGCAGTTTGGGGCTAAGCAAACATGATAAGTGTAATTATACCTATATATAACGCAGAAAAATGGATTCAAAAAACATTGGACTGTATAAAGAGACAAACATTTTCAGATCTAGAAATTATATTAATAGATGATGGAAGTATAGATCAGTCCGGACAAATTTGCGATAGCTTTGCAAATAGTGACTCGAAAGTTCATTGTTTTCACCAGAAGAACATGGGCGTATCTGCGGCTAGAAATTTAGGCATAAAAAAAGCAACTGGAGAGTATATCGCGTTTTTAGATGCCGATGATGAAATTGAAGAAAACTATTTTGAAGAACTTTTCATAAGTATAGGACGAGCTGATGTTGCGGTTTGCGATGTAGTTTGTAAGGATGGAAAAGGAAAAGAAGTTTCTCGCTTTTCTATGAAGAAACAAATATTAGGGCAGAAAGACGCAGTCAATTTGCTTTTAACACGGAAAAATATCAACTCTGGTCCCTGTGCGAAATTATTTAAGAAAGATTTGATAAAGAATATTGCCTTTCAACCGCTAAAAGCATACGAAGATATTTTATTTGTGTTGGAAGCATTCTCTAATAGCACACACATTGCTGTCACAGACAGAACTGCGTATTACTACTGCCAGAATGACACAGGAGCTATGAAAAAGTTTTTCAAAGATCCAACAACAGATATTATTGTAGCGGCAGATAAAATTATACAGTATATAGATACACATCAAAACCTATCAAGTGAATGTTTATATATTACATTGTCGCATGTATATCAGTATGTTGTGACGATAAACCCTAAAAACAAAGCGGAATCAAGATTTATATCTGAAGCGCGGAGACTATTTAGGCGAAACTATATGAAATTATTGCGATGCGGCAGCTTTTCATGGAAAGAAAAGCTGCTATATGGCGCGTTTGCTATAGGGTATCTTTATCGGAGGGAAAATGAGTAAAATATTCATGTATGCCCATGGAGGAAGTGAAAATCATGGGTGTGAAGCAATTGTGCGTTCTACATATGACATGCTAGATGATTTATGTCAGGATACAATGTATCTGGTGTCTTCCAATCCGGAGGAAGATATCAAGTATGGATTAAACAAATTGTGTAGGATTGAAAGAGATGTACAACCATATTCGAAGATCGGCTTATCGTTTATTCACGCGTACATGTCATTAAAATTAAAAAATGATTATATTCCATTGGATAAATTGAGTTATAGAAAAACGATTGCTCTGGTAGGAAAAAATGATATTGCGTTGTCGATTGGCGGAGATAATTATTGCTATGCTGACGTAAATAAATATATTATGCTGCATGACATGATGATTTCCAGAGGTGCCAAAACGGTGCTGTGGGGATGTTCCGTCGAACCAGATCTATTAAATAATATAGATATTGTCAATGATTTAAAGCGCTATCAACTGATTACGGCGAGAGAATCCATCACATATCATGCGCTAAAAAACATAAATCCCAATACAATATTGGTGTCAGATCCTGCATTTGCTTTGCCGAAAAAGGAAGTCCCTTTGCCGACGGGTTGGAAAGAAGGGAATATGGTAGGCATCAATGTTAGTCCATTGGTTTTGCAAAGTGCAAACGATGAAAAAATTGTCTATAAAGCATATCAAAATTTAATCCGTGAGATATTAACTTCCACAGACTGCGGAATCGCGTTGATACCACATGTTGTGTGGGAAAATAATAATGACCTTGCAATATTAGCGCGTTTATATACTGAGTTTAAAGATACGGGAAGAATTCTATTAGTCGAAGATCATGATTGCATGAAACTCAAAGGATATATCTCACAGTGCAGATTTTTTGTCGGTGCACGGACACATGCAACAATTGCGGCATATTCTGCCTGCGTGCCAACGTTAGTATTGGGATACTCTGTTAAGTCTAAGGGAATTGCAAAGGATCTATTTGGAACAGATAAGAATTATGTTATTCCTGTTCAAAAAGTGAAAGATTCGGATACATTGAAAAATCATTTTATTTGGATTGTGGAACAGGAACAGACAATCCGAGAGCATCTAGCAAAGATTATGCCGGAATACATTGAAAAATCATTTGCTGCAAGAAATTATCTCAAAAGATTGCATTTAAGAGGAGATTGCACATGTCCAGATTAGAAAATTCTGTTAAGAATATCTTTTTGTCATTTGGAAATAGTGTAATATCTTCACTGCTGGGATTAATATCCAGAACTGTATTTATCTATACATTAGGGACAGATTACCTGGGATTGGCTGGGCTTTTAGGTAATGTTTTAGGATTCTTATCAATTAGTGAGCTAGGAATTGCGACTGCAATTGGATTTAGTCTTTATAAACCTTTGGCTGAAAAAGATGATAAGTCGGTTAGTGCTTTAATGTCTATCTATAGAAAAGCATACTCGGTTATTGGTATTATTGTACTTAGCTCTGGAATCATTCTGTTTCGGTTCTTAGATTTTTTTATCCCTGTAGCACAACAACCGTCTGGCACAACTTTTGCATATTTTGCATTTTTAACAAACACTGTTGTTGGCTATTTCCTATCATATAAGACTACACTAATATCTTCTGATAACCGATCATTTCAGTTGGTTCCGATTAATATATCAATTAATTGCATCCAAACATTCCTTCAGATTGTTGTTTTATTGATTTGGAAAAATTATATTGTTTATTTGACAATTCAAATCGGATGCTCAGTTCTCTTGATGGCCGTTCAGAATATTTATATATCGAGAAAGTATCGTAACATTGATTTTCATTCTAAAAATGGGTTGACTGTTGTACAAAAACGAGAAATTAAAAAAAATATTTCTGGCTTGATTATCGCAAAAATTGGTGACTATCTGGTCAATTCAACTGATAATTTAATTATCACGAAACTTGTTAGTCTGGCGGCAACGGGAATATATTCCAATTATCTTCTGATTCGAAATATGGTAAATGGATACATTGGCACATTGTTTGCCGGGGTCGCTGCTGGCATAGGAAATGTTGTGGCATGGGAGAATAATCAAAAAAAAATAGAAGTGTTTAACACGATGTTTTTTGGGGCTTTTTATATATATAGTTTGGAAGCAACGTGTTTTATGTGTTTATTTAATTCATTTATTGGAGATATTTGGATTGGAAAAGAATATTTATTCGGTTCAGGAACTGTAGCGATTATTGTAATCAATAACTATCTAACAGGGTTACGTATGCCACTTATTACAATGAAAGGTGCTGCGGGAAAATATCTGGAAGATTCGTGGATTCCGTTTGCTTTTGCGATTATTAATTTAGTTGCATCTATCTTATTAGCGAAGCGATTTGGAGTGGCAGGAGTATTCTTAGGCACAATTGTGGGGAGCTTATTTACTGCAGATTGGTACAGACCAATTGTAATTTATAGAACTGTATTTCATTCATCAGTTAGAGCTTACTATAAGAAATATGTGTTATATCTTGGCTTGGGATGTAGCTATGTTGTTCTAACATATTGGATCTGCAAGTGGGTTTCTATTGCAAACATTTATTTTGAATTTTTAATGAGAGCGGTAATTGCCATTGGAGTGCCGGTTATTTTAAATCTTATTTTA
>OGOM01001981.1_pt1 | contig 13349 bp, 10 predicted proteins | sample 1552681 | NCBI WGS metagenome assembly OGOM01 (sample SAMEA2580188, study PRJEB22360) | human gut metagenome | biome: human gut; feature: human-associated habitat; material: faeces | place: Denmark | collected 2008/2010 | reverse complement strand
CGCCCTGATGGGCGGCATGTTTAAAAAGGCAAGGTACAGATGATTACGTACTTACGTTGAATCGGGAGAGAGTCTTTTAATAGCATCACAATTCGATATTACACAGAGGGAAGATCTGTTTGCACATTTTTATCTTTATAATGTATCACAGTCTTTTTTGATGAGAGGGAACAGAGAGATATATGCAATTTACACAAGATTTTTTCAAACCGGAAATAAGAGAAGAATTTGAAATCCCAGCTATGATGAAACGCGCCTGGGCGGCGCAAATGGAAGTATTGCAGGTGGTTGCAGATATCTGTGAAGAAAATGGTCTGCAGTATTTTGCAGATGGAGGAACCTTATTGGGAGCTGTGAGACATCAGGGGTTTATTCCGTGGGATGATGATATTGATATATGCTTAAAGAGAGAAGATTATAACCGCTTGATCAGTATTTTACAACGACAGCTGCCGTATGGTTTTGTGGTGTCAGGAATGTACGCTAGGACAGTGCGTCTTAGAATGGCAGCAAATGTGTCACATCTGCGTGTCATAGCGGATGAAACATTGTGGAATTTTAATGATTATATGAAGTATTTTCACGGATTCCCTTATCAGCGCGCAGGAATCGATATTTTTCCATTGGATTATATTCCGGTGGAAGCCAAACTGGCAGATATACAAAAGATTATGATGATACAGGGAATGAATCTTTTAGAAAATTGGACAACACTGGAAAAAGCAGGAAAACTGGAAGAAAGTCTGCAGGAATATGAAAAATTATGTAATGTTAGGATAGACAGACAGAACACGAAAAATGGGCTATGGAAGCTGACAGATGCGATTGCTTCGTGTTGTCATAAAGAAGAGGCAGAATATATAACCAATTATATTTATTGGATAGAGAAAGAAAGCTATAAGATGAAAAAAGAATGCTATGATGAGGCAGTTATGCTACAATTTGAGAATATACAGATTCCGGTCCCGGCAATGTATGATGAGGTTTTAAGGGCAGAGTATGGTGGGGACTACATGACACCGGTGCAGGGAGCAGCGGATCATGATTACCCATTTTATGGGCATATGGAGGGGGAACTGAAAAAACAGATAAAAGCGGTTGGCTTTGATGGAAGCGTGGAAGAATTCTGTCAGGAAGTTTCAAGCGGCAGACTGCGGGATTGAGATGAGAAGGAAGAGCATATGGCTTACAGAAAATGGTGTGTGGAAAAGTGTGATCAAAATGAACAGAACCCACAGTGTGGGCAACTGTATTGTCAGCATTGCCCAACCGTGAATAGTATTTAATCATAAATAATATGCATAGCAATTCTTGATATAAAGATATGCTCATATTTTTTTAAAAGTTCTGAATCGGTAATTGGCTCACCACTGTTAAAAAATCCGTATACTGAGTAATTGCCTAATGTAAAACGTCCTTCATCGTCGGCTGGTATAGGGTTGTCAAAAAATATTTCAAAATTCCTTGTGTGTGCAACGGCACAATAAGGATCACCGGGATGAAGTGATTCGGTAATAGCATATTCTCGTTCAGTTTGTCCACCAAATATTTTAGGTAATTGCCCATTTATAGGAGCATCACTTTGAGAAATACCTGCCAGTTTACACATGACAGGGAGATAATCTGTAGACGAGATAATCTCGTCAGTGCAACCCGGATTTAAGTCGCTGCTACGAAACATGAAAGCTACATGAGAACGTTCTTTTGATAAGAAAGGCTTATCAGATGGAACTAAATATCCCTGTCCATGATCAGCAAAAAGACTGATTAGAATTTCTGTGTTTTTATAATTGTTTTCAATATAAGAATATAATAATCCTAATAACATGTCTATATAAGTTACCATTTTTTTGTAAGTTTCTGATTTGTTTTCACTATAAATTTGTTTGACAGAGGTTTTACTTTGTTCCTCGTAAGTACGATATTTAAGTGCAAGATTATTTTGCATGGCAGGAGACAGATCAAGCTCATCTGCTACATCATGCAAATCGCCAATACACATCCATAAATAGTGATCGGTATCTTTAAATGCCTCCAAATGTTCAATTATATTTATTATTTCCTGTTCGGCACGCGCACCTAATAATTGATGTTGATAAATGTATTGATCAATACCTCTTGTATATCCACATGAATAAGTAGAGCGCCAGTCTCCATCTAGTTTACTGGTAAAATATCCCTGCTCCTTAAAATATTCAGACAGAGTTGGGAAATCGTAAGGAAGCTCATTGTTTAAGTTATTGTGAAATAACATATGATTTAATGTGTCCAAACCAGTTTCATATGAGGCTAAACTTGGGAAAGTCCACTCAGCAGTGCTGTACGCTTGAGAGCATATTATACCCTTGGAAAAGAAACGGTAAGTATTTGGCATGCGTTCTTTTAAATGTGAGCCTTGAATAATTTCTTGAGTGAGTCCGTCGACAAAGAGACTTAAAACTAATTTTTTACGTTTGGGACTGTGTCCAAGTGCAATTGGTTCTCCATAATAAGATTTATTAGAAGAATTAATGTGAACACGATTAGGTATTCGATAATAATTAAAATGCTGTGGTATCCTTTGCAGTATCGTATATGTAATATCACCATTTTGAATTTTATGAATGGTGTTTGGATTCTCGACAGCTATTGGAAGCAGGTATTCTTTGGCATTACCATTGATATATGAGGACACCCCATATTCATGAAATTTTAAAAATTCCCCCTGGTTATATACGAGACTCATGTTGTGGATGTGATTGGTAATATAATGGACTGGATTACGATAGATGCCAATATACCTTGCTTCAGTATCGGATACGTAATACTTGTTACCGATTACATAGTTATTTGAATCACAGGGAGCAGAGTCATTTTTTCCCCAAATTGTTTCCCGGCGTTCAAAAAATGCTGCTATATCAAGCAAACCCTTTAAATCCTTTTTTTCAGTATATTCATCAATAAGTATTTTAAGTTGAGAACTCAAAATGCTTATTTGAGTATATGCATCAGTTCGGATATCATTCCAGTCTGAGTTAAAATAATCAAATAAAAAAGCACAGATCTCATAATTTTTTAATGCAGGTAAAGTCATATTCTGAGCCTGATAAATACTTGCTTGGTAATAATAGCATTCATAACTGGTTGGAAATTTACGGAGACAGTCGGTTATAATATTTTGAGCCTGTTCATATTGCTTAATTGTAAGAAAATAAATACATTGATAAAAATAAAAATCTCGGTCATGTGGATAAATGAGACGTAAATCCTGTAAGAGTGTTTCTGCTAAGTTCATATTAGAGTGCTGCAAAGCGGATTCAATGTGGTCTTTATCTGGTTGCTTCATTGTACAATAGCCTCCTATCTGTTATAATTGTATCATAAAATAAAATTACAGAAAAGGCTTATTTGCATATAGGAGACGATATGTTAAAGTTAAAACAGGATAAATTATTGGATGAAGAAGCACTTACAGTAATTTGTGAAGCACTTCATGTTAACAACCAAGATATTACGGATATAGATATTATGAAAAAGGGAATGACGAATCGGTCATTTACATTTCGATGTAAAGGCAAACGTTATATGATACGAATTTCAGGAGTTGGTACAGAAAAACTGATTGATCGGTGTCAGGAGAAAGAGGTATATGAAGCAATCCGTGATATGGATATTTGTGATCCGGTCATTTATATAGATTCTGAAAAAGGATATAAAATATCGGAGTTTTTGGAAAATTCGCGGGTATGTGATCCGATGAATGGTTTGGATGTAAAAAGAAGCATGGAATGCCTGAAAAGATTTCATGACAAAAAGTTAGCTGTCGGCCATACGTTTGATCTTTTTGACCAGATTGAAAAGTATGAGTTGCTTCGGGGAAATTCAAAATCTGTCTATGCAGACTATGAAAAAACAAAGAGGGATGTTTACTGGTTAAAATCATTTATTGATCGCAATATAGAAGAAAAGGTACTGACACATATTGATGCAGTTCCGGATAATTTCTTGTTTGTAAAAGATGAGTACGGAAAAGAACAGATTAAGTTGATTGATTGGGAATATGCAGGAATGCAGGATCCACATGTGGATATCGCTATGTTTGGTATTTATTCATTATATGACAGAGAACATATGGAACAATTGATTGATGCTTATTTTCCAGAGGGCTGTTCGAAAAGAATCAGAACAAAGATTTATTGTTATATTGCAGTGGGTGGTCTTTTGTGGAGTAATTGGTGCGAATATAAAGAAAAATTGGGAAATAGTTTTATGGAGTATGCACCCCATCAGTATCAGTATGCAAAAGAGTATTCTTATATTGCACTGTTGAAATTGCAGGAAATGGAGAGAACATTACATGCATAAAGTAGAACGTGCAATAATCCTGGCAGCCGGAATCGGTAAAAGAATGAACCCCGTTACATTAGGAACGCCCAAACCTTTGGTAAAGGTAAATGGAGTTAGAATGATTGATACGATAATAAAGGCACTGTATCAGAATGATATTACAGAGATTTATATTGTAGTAGGATATTTAAAAGAGCAATTTTGTGAGATATGGAAGGAGTATCAGGGGATAACATTGATTGAGAATCCATATTATGCAACATGTAATAACATTTCATCATTGTATGTTGCGCGGAAATATCTTGAAAATGCAATTATTCTAGATGGAGATCAGATTATATGTAATGAGAGAATTTTGATATCGGAGTTTTGCCGGTCAGGGTATAATAGTGTATGGACATTTGAAGAGACGGATGAGTGGCTTCAGACAGTGAAGGATGGAATTGTGACAGCTTGCAGCAGAGTTGGGGGGGGATGTGGATGGCAGCTGTATAGCATTTCGCGTTGGACAGCTGAGGATGGAAGAAAACTAAAAAAACATCTGGAACTCGAGTTTGAACAAAAGCACAACACACAGATATATTGGGATGATATTGTTATGTTCTGTCATTCACAGGAGTATCAGCTTGGTATTTTTGAAATGCAGCCAGATGATGTGATAGAGATAGATAGTTTAGAAGAGCTGATAAGCATAGATAATAACTATGTGAAATATAGGGAAAAGGGACTAGCATGAAAAAAAAAGAACGTGAACAAATCGATTGGTTAATTACAATCGTACCATTTTTATTAATTATTAGTTTATTCGTATTATTTATCATATTGCCAGAGCAATCTAATTATATTCTTGGTCGGATACGATTTTTCTTAGGAGATACTTTTGGAAGTTATTATATTATGATAGGGATAGTTTTTTTTGTGTTTCCATCTATCTTGCGGGCTCAAAATATGGAAATATTATTTTGGGAACACAGGGAGAAAAACCTAAAAATTCCTTTTTTTCATGGGGAGCAATGATGTTTACCTGCGGATTGGCAGCAGACATTTTATTTTATTCTTTTTCAGAATGGATGATGTATGCATCAGATCCACATATCATAGAACTAGGAAACATTCAGAAATGGGCTGGTATATATCCACTGTTTCATTGGAGTTTTATTCCATGGAGTTTTTATTTGGTGCTTGCAGTGGCATTTGGTTTTATGTTACATGTTCGAAATAGAGAACGTCAAAAATATTCAGAAGCATGCAGACCACTATTAGGAAAACAAACCGATGGCATGGGTGGAAGAATGATAGATCTGTTGGCAGTATTTGCATTGATTGCTGGTACAGCAACAACATTTGGTATTGCCACACCGCTTATATCAGAAATTTTAACGGATGTTTTTCAGATACAGTTAGAGCGTACAGCCTTGAACTTAATCATTCTGATTATCACATGTTTAATTTATACATATTCTTTACTTCATGGATTTCATGGAATCAGTTTCCTTGCAAAAATCTGCATTTACATGTTTTTCGGAATCTTATTGTATGTATTATTATTTGGTGGAAAAACCCGATATATTATTGAAAGTGGGATATCTTCTTTGGGTATCATGATGCAGAATTTCATAAGTTTAGCTACCGATACAGACCCGTTAAGGACATCTTATTTTCCTCAGAATTGGACAATTTATTATTGGGCTTATTGGATGGTATGGTGTGTAGCTTCCCCGTTTTTTATTGGAAGAATTTCAAAGGGCAGGAGCATACGGCAGGTAATTCTGGGTGGATATATGTTTGGTGCGGGGTCTACTATGGTAAGCTTTATCGTTTTAGGAAATTATTCAATGGAAATGCAGATGTCTGGGATGGTGGATTATGTGGGTGAATATAATCGGACAGGAGATTTATATCATATAATCGTAAGCATTATTAAAACACTTCCGGGTGCAACAATAGTACTGTTGGCAGTGGTATTTACGATGATTGCATTTTATGCGACATCATTTGATTCAATTGCATTGATAGCTTCTTGTTATAGCTATCGTAAATTGGATGGGCAGAAGCAGCCACATAAAGTTGTGCAGCTGATATGGTGTATTTTATTGATTCTGTTTCCGATTGCCTTACTATTCACAAATAGTTCTATGAGCAACCTGCAATCGGTAAGCATTATTGCGGCATTTCCAATTGGTATGGTAATGATTTTGATTGTAATAAGTTTCTTTAAGGACGTTGAGAAGTATAAAAAAGATCTTGACAATAGTCAAAAGCAAACAAAATAAATTGAAAATGAAATATTTGATTAGCTGGAAGAGGAAGAAAAATAATGGTGACAAGATGTGTTATGAAAAATGACAAGAAGGAAATGATATGGGATTTATTTGACCAAAAAGAAAATGCAAATGATATACAAACAATGATTTTAGAATATGAAAATGAATTTTCTGATGACATGGATATCTTTCTGATGAAAATGTGCCTTTTTATCTATGAGAATAAAATACAGGCAGCAATTGAAATCGGAAAACAGGCATTAAGAAAGAACCCATATTTATTAGAAATCCATCTTAAACTGGCAGAAGCATATAAGGATCAATCAAAGTATATTGAAGCGTATAAGCATTATTGTATATCCAAATTATTAGCGTCATTTGCAGGAGAAGAGAAAATATGCAGAGATTGCGAATTATTAGCAAAAGGTTCGTTAGAACAGTTGGAAGAACTAATCACTTATTTACCTGATGAACAGAAGATATATTTGTCTCAAAAAATGATACCAGCATTTCTTGGTTATGAAAAAAATCAATTTGGATATAATGAGCGGCGTTTTAGGACGTTTGAGCATATTGGTGGCGATTATTATTATGAGAGTGAAGAAGTAAAAAAATATGTTGGAATGTATCATAGACCTATGTATGTAATAAATGAACTGGATGCAGTGCACTGGAAAATAGAATTTCAGGAAGTTGTAGAGGCAAATTACTTGAAACTCCCTGATACAGAGAAAAAATGGATTGTTCCAGTAGCGGTGGAAAAAAATACTACCCATTGGTTTGAAACAGATAATGGGAAAATGCCAGTTATTCAGCGAGACATTAAAAGCTTTTATTATTATAGAGTCGGAGGCGGCAGGGAAATAATATCTTCGGATATATGTTATTGGGGAAATCCAATACCGATTAAAAGTGATAAAAATAAGAAAAGATTGGTGTTAAGTATATTTGTTGATGGTCTGGCACAGGTATTGCTGACAGCAGATAAATTTGCATACCTAATGCCTAATACTGCAAAATTTTTCAAAAATGGAATGGTTTGTAAACAGGCTTACAGTTCTGGGGAATGGACATATCCGAGTATAGCTGGAGTTATGTCAGGACTTGCAACAACCCAACATATGATGTTTCATAATGAAATTGATTGGAAACTTCCAAATTCAGTTAAAACACTGATGGAATATTTTCATGAGTCGGGATACTATACATCTGCTTTTTCAGGCGATTGGAGAATAATCCCATCATATGGGTACGCAAGGGGATGTGACCGATTTATTTATCAATTGCAATACACAGGGTTTTCAGTCGAAAAAATGATTGGCGGTGTTATCAATGAAATAGATGCATTAAAAGAGATTAATCAGTTTGTGTGGGTATCGTTAGGGGATTTACATGATGTTGCTGATGAAATGGAATTACCAACCAGCGTGCAGACGCATTTGAAAATAGAAGATCGCGTATGCGAAAAAGGAAGCGAGACATCTGTAAAACAAAAATATGATATGGCTAAAAAAATTCAATATGAACAGATGTTACAATATATGGATCGTTATTTGGGAATGTTATTTTCATATTTGGAGAATACATATGAAGAAAATGAACTTATAGTGGCATTGTTTTCAGACCATGGACAAGGATTTTTGATACCGGAGGATGGGCAGTTTTTAGGACCGGAAAGAACAAATATAGCATTTATGTTTCGAAATGGACAACTTAAAGGCGAAACAGAGGAAGTTATGTCATCTTTGGATTATACGGCAATTTTATGTAAGATGGCGGGAATAGCATATTGTGAACAGGGGGTTGAGGGACGAACTCCAAGAATATTTGGTGGAAGTGGAAGAAGATGGGCGTTAACAGAGAGTTTGCATCCAAAAGATTATTATAGAGCGGCACTGGTAAGCGAAAACTATCGATTTTATTTTTGCAACCCGATTCCGGTTGGATATGATGGAAGATTTGAGATTGGAGATTATTCAATTTGTCTTACAGATAAAGAAGGAAGAAATGTTTATGCTGAAGATGTTGAAAAGGAATGCTTAGATATTATTATGAGGCAGATAGCAAATCTGTGTATTTATTAAATGGCGCGTTGAGATTTGATGTATAATGGGAGAGAGAACTATGAAACGAAATATATTGTTAAATCCGGGACCGGCTACGACAACCGATACAGTAAAACAGGCACAGGTAGTGCCGGATATCTGCCCGAGGGAACAGGAATTTGTTGAAATTATGAAGCAGATACGAAAAGATCTAGTTAAAATTGTGCATGGAGATGAGCAGGATGATACATCTGTATTGTTTTGTGGTTCGGGTACGATTTCTATGGATGTCTGTTTAAATTCATTATTGCCGGAAGAGAAGAAAATTCTGATCATTAATAATGGAGCATATAGTTCCAGAGCGGTAGAGATATGTGAATATTATGGAATGCCGTTCATTAATCTGGAGTTCCCAATAGATGAAAGACCATCATTAGAGCTGATAGAACAGGTACTAAAAGAAAATAACGATATAGCACTTGTATATACAACACATAATGAAACAGGAACAGGTATCTTAAATCCGGTGCGGGAAATCGGAGCACTTGTACATCGGTATGGAGCGGTTTTTGTGGTAGATACTACATCGACATATGCGATGAGGCCGATTGATATTAAGAAGGATAATATTGACTTCTGTATGGCATCTGCGCAAAAAGGATTAATGGCGATGACAGGTGTATCATTTGTGATTGGTAATAAAAGCATAATAGAGAGGTCAAAAGATTATCCCAAACGTTCCTATTATTGCAATTTGTATTTACAATATGACTATTTCGAAAAACATGGAGAAATGCACTTTACGCCGCCAGTACAGACAGTTTATGCAATGCGTCAGGCAATAGCAGAGTATTTTGCGGAAGGAGAGCAGGAAAAGTGGAAGCGCCATACCAGAGTATATGATGCATTGTACAGTGGCCTTGAACGACTGGGCTTTCAGAATGTGATAAAGAAGGAATGGCAGGCGGGACTGGTGGCTGCAGTGAAATATCCTGATGATCCAAACTGGAGTTTTTCTGCCATCCATGATTTCTGCTATGAGAGAGGTTTTACCATTTATCCGGGTAAAATTAATAATACGGAGACATTTCGCTTATGTGCGTTAGGTGCTATTGACGAAACTGATATTGAAGACTTCTTTGAAATATTTGGAGAAGGATTAAAGCAGATGGGAGTTTCTTTGCCAGTGTATTACCAGAAATGAGGAACGGATATTTAAAATATGTTGAAAGAAAAAGATGAGATAGCTATTTTAATGGCTGGCGGGTTAGGTACAAGAATGCGCCCGCTGACAGAGCAGATTCCTAAGCCACTTGTTCCTGTTATGGGAACACCTCTGATAGAAACGGTTATTTGCGCTTTAGAACGGCGGGGAATAAAAAGAATATATGTTGTTGTTGGTTATTTAAAAGAACAATTTTCTTATTTGTTAGAAAAATATGATAACTTAGAGATTGTTGAAAATAAAGAATATTTGAAAAAAACAATATTTCGTCATTGTATGCAGTGAGAGACATTCTTGGAAGTTCAGATTGTTTTATTTGTGAAGCTGATTTGTATGTGCCCGATGATACTATTTTTTTGAGACAATATTCAACTTCGTGTTATTTTGGAAAAATGATAGAGGGCTATTCTTCGGACTGGGTATTCGATGTGCAAAATGGTAATATTACAAGAGTAGGAAAAGGCGGTACAGACACATATAACATGGCAGGTATTTCTTATTGGAAAAGGTCAGATGCGTTAATCATAAAAAAAGCAATTGAAGCATCATATAAGAAACCAGGACATGAGAAATTATTTTGGGATGAGATTGTTGATCAGGAATTAAAACGTTTAAAGGTTCAGGTAGAGGAAATATCACCGGAAAGTGTAATAGAAGTTGATACACTGGAGGAATTGAGCCAGCTGGATTCGAGGTATAAGACATGTTAGTAACAGATTTTGTTGAGCAAATAAAAAAAATAGGAATAAAAACATTAGCCGGGGTGCCTGATTCTGCATTAAAGTCTTTTTGTGATTATATCAATGGGACAGGGAAAAATGAATTTGAACATTATGTGCCGGTAAATGAAGGGGCAGCTGTTGGCATTGCGATTGGGAGTTATTTGGCAACTGGAGTACCAGCCTGCGTTTATATGCAGAATAGTGGGCTGGGAAATATAGTAAATCCAATTACATCGCTTGCTAATAAAGATGTATATGGCATACCAATGTTATTATTAGTGGGATGGCGCGGTGAGCCAGGAACGAAAGATGAACCTCAGCATAAATATATGGGGAAAATAACGGAAGACTTACTGCGTGTGTTGGAAATCGAATATATAGTGTTGGAAAAGGAACTTTCTATGCAGGAAATAATGCGTAGTTTTGAAAGAGCAGCACAAGTGTTAAAAGAAGGAAAACAATTCGCATTTGTTTTGAAAAGAGACTTTCTACAGAATAATAACAGTAGTGATTATAAAAACAATAATAGTTTAGTAAGAGAAGATGCAATAGCGGCAATAATAAAAATGTTGGATGAAAGTGATGTCGTCATTTCTACAACAGGAAAGATTTCAAGAGAAGTATATGAGCAGAGTGATAGAATAAAAGGGAGTCATGCACAGGATTTCCTGACGGTAGGGGGAATGGGACATGCATCTATGATCGCACTTGGAATGGCTCACAAATTAGAGAAAAAAAGGGTGTATTGTCTGGATGGAGATGGAGCAGTGCTTATGCATATGGGAAGTATGGCATATATAGCAAAACAGAAACCGCAAAATTTGATCCATATTTGTCTGAATAATGACGCACATGAATCGGTAGGGGGAATGCCGACTGGTTGTGTGGGATTAAGCTATGCAGATATTGCCGGGACCGTTGGGTATGAAAGGGTGTATTGCGTGGATAAGCAGCAGGATTTAACAAAGGTGTTGAGTGACATAAAAAAGAAAAGGAATCTTACATTCATTGAGATAAAGGTGGCAATGCAATCGAGGGCAGATCTGGGGAGACCAAAGGAAACTGCAGAAGAAAATAAAAATAATTTTATGAAATATCATGGGGTTGGCTTATGAAAAAAGTATATGCTTGTTTTTGCACGGACGTAATACATGAAGGACACCTGAATATTATTCGGGAAGCAAAAAATATGGAAAATTGATTGCAGGTGTATTGAGTGATACTGCAATGATTCGATATAACCGCTTTCCGACGGTATCATTTGAAGAACGAAAAAAAATGTTAGAACAGATACCGGAAGTGGATGAGGTGGTTGTTCAGGACGAGGTAATGTATGGTTCGATTTTAGAAAGAATAAAACCGGATTATGTTATACATGGAGATAATTGGCTAAATGATCCAATGGAAGTGATCCGTGATAATGTCATTGAAAATCTGAAAAAATGGGGAGGTCAGTTAATAGAAATCCCATATACATATAATGAGCAGGTAAGGAATATTGAAGCTGTTATGCGAGAAAGGACTGCTATGCCGGAATATCGTAGAAAACGGTTACGGCAATTATTACAGTTATGTCCAATAGTAAAGACACTGGAAGTGCATAGTGGTCTGACCGGATTGATAGCGGAAAAGACAGTTGTGGCCAATAACGGTGAGATTGATCAATTTGATGCAATGTGGTTATCAAGTCTGTGTGATTCGACAGCGAAAGGAAAACCTGATATTGAACTGGTAGACATGTCTTCCAGACTTCGTACGGTGGATGACGTGTTGGAGGTTACAACGAAGCCAATCATATTAGATGGGGATACTGGTGGTATGATTGAGCATTTTGTATACAACGTAAGAACATTAGAACGTGTAGGGGTCTCAGCAGTTATTATCGAGGATAAGACGGGACTCAAGAAAAACTCTTTGTTTGGAACAGAGGTAGAGCAGACACAGGATAGTATAGAAAACTTTACTGCAAAAATCAGAGCGGGGAAACGTGCGCAGCGTACAAAAGATTTTATGATTATTGCACGGATTGAGAGCCTTATTTTAGAAAAGGGATTAGAGGATGCACTTGTGAGAGCATTTGCATATGTGGACGCAGGGGCAGACGGCATTATGATTCACAGTAGAAAAAAAACTCCTGATGAAATATTTGCGTTTTGTGACAGATTTCGTGAAAAAGATAAAATTACTCCTCTGGTCGTTGTGCCGACCTCTTATAATGAGACATATGAAAGTGAACTACAACAGCATGGAATTAATATTGTAATATATGCGAATCAGCTTACAAGAAGTGCCTTTCCAGCGATGCAGCAGACTGCAACAGATATTTTAAGATATCATAGAGCAAAGGAAGTGGATGACAGACTGATGTCAATTAAAGATATTATTACATTGGTTGATGAAGTTTAAGGTAAATTTCTTGAGAGGGTTCATATTCAAATCAGATTGAAGATGCATTTCAAGCTGGAAGAGGATATCAATGTTCAGTTGATCATCAGTAGAAAATTGAGGACTTACAATTGAGATAACAAATCATCATGAGTAACCGGGAGCGGCTCACAGCCGCTCACAATACCCCCCGAACTTCTCCTCCGTCATCCCCTCCTCAATCATCCGATACAGCTCCAGCTGCTTCGGAATCAGAGCACTGTACACAGACTGAGAATAATCCGGCACCTCTGTGAACACCGTTTTTTCTAATTCTTTGTAGAAAGAATAGGAGGGTTTAAAATCCCGGAGTTTTGCAAAATACAGTGTCTCATACAGATAG
>OGOM01001980.1_pt1 | contig 13359 bp, 13 predicted proteins | sample 1552681 | NCBI WGS metagenome assembly OGOM01 (sample SAMEA2580188, study PRJEB22360) | human gut metagenome | biome: human gut; feature: human-associated habitat; material: faeces | place: Denmark | collected 2008/2010 | reverse complement strand
CCAGAGAGGCTCCGCTACGCCCCCCCCCATCGCCCACCATGTGCAATCGCGCGCATGTCCATGGCAAACGCACCAATACCCATGGCGGTCATCGCAGAAGCCATGCGGCCTCAAGCAACAGCCGCGCAACAGGCACAAACTAAGACAGTAATAAGCGATACTGACAAGGCCGAAGGGACCACAAGCTCAAACACCACCGACTCAAGTGATTCCGCAGTAGATGTCAAAAGAGACAACAACGCCGCCCCCGTCAGCGCGACCAGCGCAACCGACAGCACCATCCCCCATTAGCTTCCTCATCGAGCAGCGCGCTGGGCGCCTCCTCGATGGTCTTCCTCGGAGGAGTCTTCATTTCCTTGCACAGCAGTTCCTCGTCGACCGTTACGATGTTCGCAAATTCGGCACGTATCCCATTCGTCTGTGATTCGCTGCTTAGCCGCCAGAGACCACATGACAGAGCGCGGACCGTGCTCCGTCATGTGGTTGTCAATTTCCAAAAAACTTGACGTTACCAGTGATGCGGTTTCAAACCGGTTAAAAAGGGGTATCGACCCAAGCCGATACCCCTAATGCAAGCACGCTTTAATCCAATTAAGCCATTATCAATACTGCTTTATCGGATCAGCGTACATCGTGAATTGAAAGCCAATCCAGCAACCTATCGAAGCTCTCTGTAAACTAGATCCCGTTTTTCGTGAAATAGCATATTCGCGGGTACATCTTTAGAAACAACGCTATTCGCAGCGATGACCGCATTATCGCCAATGGCTACACCTTTAAGCACCACGACATTCGCGCCAAGCCAGACGTTGTCGCCAATATGCACGGGCGCTGTCGTAGTCGGCTGGTCCCGATACATGATCCCATCCTGCGACATACCGTGGTCGAAGTCATACACATGGACGTTTGGACCAAATAGGCAGCCTCTACCAATCTCAATTCGTTCATGAGCAATCAGGACGCAACCGTAATTGAAAGACGTTCGTTCACCGACGCTAATAAAGCCTTTATCCGATACGCGACAATAAAACGGTCGCCTGAAAGCCTTCGTCATGGTTATCTGGCCAGGGAATCTCCCTGCAAGAAACGCCAACTTACCCCGGACATAAATCCAGGTCGCCACATGCTCAACAAAGTCCATTAAATTCAAGAGAAACGCCCCTAGTAACTATTTCCTTTTAATAAGCTGTTTCACAAGAGTCTTGAGAGATTTCACAAAGCCGTAGGCGCCAACAAACCGAGCAGTGCCCTCGAACCCCTTATGCTCATAAGCCTTCCAGAAACCATCAACGTTACCCTGCGGAGAGGACGACCTCTCCAGCATCGGATTACCGGGCAGCACCTCTTCAAGAGATATATCTGTTACGCCGGGCTCAAATACACCAGATGCGACAATACGCTCGGCTAGCTCACTATTAACCATAACAACAGAAAGTCCCTTATGATCATTAAAACCTTTGCGAACTCGATCGACGCCAAGAAAATCAGCAAGAGTAAAGTCGGAAACCCTGTTGACGTCGGTATAGGCGCAGTTATAACAGCTGGAATTTAAAGCGTTATTGCTATAGAACACATCTCGCCAAGTATTAGATTCAATCGTGTCATAGAGAGCAGTGCCGTCGTCCAAGAGAGCCTTCTCGACATGGACTCCCCAACCTCTGTCCTTGGGGCGATGAAAATATTTGATGACCTTCTTTCCGGACTTTTTTTCCAAAAAGGAAATGTATTCGCGGAACATACGATTACTAGGTGTGCCATGGCAGATTAAATCGCAGGTAACCAACTGTCCGGAATAGTTTTTCTTAGACAGAAAACTCCTAAGACCCGCAATTTGGCATGGGGTTCCGCTGTAGAGCACGTCAAGACCTTGTTTCAAGTCGTTATATGCTTCGACATATGAAGAGCCAACGAAGCCCTGTGAGTATTTTGAGCCTCGACAAGATTGCGCGTCGTCAACAGAGGCACAACGCCGCTGAACAACGCGGAAATCTTCATCGAAGCAAGCGCCGTAAACGACGCCGCCATTATTTAGGACGTAAGTAGCCAAGGTCCAAAACGCGGCACCCGAGGAACTTTTTGCGCGTTCGGCGTCGTCAGCCTGATAAGCCAATACCCGACGAGAGTTCATCTTCAGATCGTCGCTCGTCAAACCATTAGCCGGACATACCCTCTGGCACAAACCGCACTCAACACATTTTGATTCGTCAATCTTCGGACGGTAAAACCCATGAGAGTCTTCTACAATCTGAATCGCCGATCGAGGACACACAGACAGACACGCAGAGCACCCGGTACAGCGTTGACTATCTTTGCAGATATCCATGGAATCCCTCCCTATCGTTAAGAATCATCTTGTCTGAGCCGCAAATAGCAAACGCCGCCACACATGAAATGAAATACGGTATGTAGCACTGCGGATCGTATAAAGGGTTGCCTGAAAAGCAATAAATTAGAAAGAAAATCTGAACACCCAAACAGGCCCACAAGCAAAAGGAGTCCCCATAAGGACCTTCCTCTAAAAGAGATTCAGATCGATGCATGGCTGCAAGGATGGAGAGAAACGCAGGCACAACAAAAGCCGCAAGGCCAATCACACCCGTCTCGGCAAGCAACTGAAGGTATACGTTGTGAGCACTCATCGACGAAAAGCCAAGATTGCTGTACATTGCACCAAGGGAGGTAGTGGCAACATACTTGGAATAAGTCCCCCAACCACAACCAAGTAAGGGTTTTGCATAAAACATACTCCAAGCGCAATCGTACAAATAGCTTCTGCCATTGCCCGTTTCATCATCTGAAAGCTCAATAAACCTCTCAAGAGTCGCCTGAACAGCGGGAACAAACGTAGCAAGAACGCCGACAGCTATCACAGCGATTGCAGCAACAACCAAGGTCTTGAGCATCGTCCCGGTAAGCTTCTTTCTATTTACGAACAGATACGAGATGACGATAGCAGCAACGGATGCAACCAAAGGACCCCGCTTAGTAGTCAGAAAAAGCGCAAGCAAGAGCATCAGGCTCAGCATCAAATCTTTAATCCGAACCTTTTCCCTGCTACCAGCAAGACCACAGGCCCAAGAGACGAGACCCAAACTCAAATAAATCGAATTAGTGCTGTAGTGCGCCGTGAAGCCAGAGCGATAGTCCCTAGCCATATAGCTACCTGAAAAGAAGGCAGATTTAACTGGCAGATAAAGTGCGGGGACTAGCCAGAAGACGATGGTGCAGAACGCATGAAATGCTGCAAAGGCGACAAGAACCCTAAGGCATGAAGTGACCCAGGATCGTTCGCCTGCCGCAACATACATGCACAGAAATAGAAGCGTATAAACTACGAGCAGGGTTAAATTAGCCACACCGTATATCAAACTATGAATAAAGAACAGCACAAAGAAAGGTGCCCAAGCCAGCTCAAGGCCAAATCTTTTGCAAGCAAATCTTCTGTTAGTCACAAAATGCAGGAGAAACGCCGTAGCAGATAGCAGGAGGCAGACATCGAGTGCAAGCGCAGAAGCAGCGAGCGATTGGCAGAAAAAGGCGTAAAAGAGCAGTGGAATGAACACCATGGACCCATCATTTAGGGAAAAGCGTCGCTCTAACTCAGAGCAAGACTCAACACCGGCCCTAGACGCGCTGAAATAATTCATCCTATTTAATCCTCATAAAACGACCAATAATCGAACTATAGCTAGGCCTGTCGAAGAAATAGAGCGTCGCGCATGCGGCGACTGCGCCCCAAATGACAAGACCGATGGCGACCGCAATCCATCCTGTCCAACTTCCAGCGAAGCAAGACAGTAGATAGCCAGGCATGGCCACGAGAACGGTCTGTAATACATACACGCCAAACGACCAAAACGAACTCGAAAGAGAGTCCTTCGAGATTTTACGAGGCTCGTAGAGCAAAAGGTCAATCACGCGGTATAGATTGGATACGCAGGACGCAGCAATTGTGCCGACGACCCCAAAACGCATTGTGAGTGGGATACCCAAGACGATAATGATTGCAGCCTGCAAGCAGGTCTGCGCCCTAGTCTCACGGTACATGCCAGCAGCAATTACAAGTAGGCCCTGGGACGACTTGCCATGATAGAGAAAAACATTTAGGACGACGAGGAAACCGAGCAGGACATTGTGGTAATTTGCATCGTGAAACCCGCCTGCATACAAATCAACAAACGGCATAATCAATGAAAAAGCACATCCGCATGCCACAGCGGAGACTGCGTACACAAGCGCTCGATATGGCTTATAGGAAGACCGAAGACCCTCGTAGTCTCCCTCAGCAATCTGTCGACCAAAGAGCGCCTGAAGCCCTGTACCAAGGACATTCGGAATCATCTGTAGCCCCGTAGATACGAGCATGTAAACAGCAAGAACGCTAACTTCACTCATGCTCCCACAGAGGAAGGTCGCCAAAATAACGGGCGCGCCCGACTGAACGGCTCCCAAGATTTGGAGAAACAACGCATCCCATCTCTGGGGTAGCTGATAGTCACCGTAATCAACCTTGCAATTGAGCTTCGGATAATGGCGGCGTGTATACAGAGCGAGAATCAGGCTGCGCGCAAAAACCGCAGAGAGAGCCAACGCATAGACAGCGACAACAGGAGCATGGAGATAGGCAAACAAGAAAATGACGGCCGTGTTAACCAGCGTGAAGACCGTCGATGCGAGTTGAATGAGCCAGTTCTTTTGATCGGCGGTAAGGAAAACTTGGTACTTGGCGAGGGAAAAGAAATCCACGACGATCTTGGCACCCAACAGGAAGGTAAGCACCATGATCTCCCAAGGCGCAAGCGAACCTACCGAGACAAATATGGGATAAACGACCGAAAGGCCAACCAGCAAGACAAGAAACAACATGCCCGACTTCTGATAAAAGACCTTCGAGGCCGAAGCCACGACGTTAATCCCATCCCAGTCGCCCTTAGCAATAGGCTTATATAGAGCGAAGGTCGCCGCACCAGAAATACCAGCTTCGACAAGTGCGAAATAACCAATAAACTGAGTTAGAGAGGTCACCAGACCGTTAACCTCGGATCCATATACGCCAATAATCGCCCTTGGGACGAGGAAGCCGGCAACGATAGCGGTCAACTGGTAGACCAAGTTCCAAAAAGTATTCTTTGCAAACATAAGCCAGAAACGACACCTACAATCCAATGCAGCGAGCGATAAAGGCACGCGCTGTATCACGGTCATGTGAGAGGGTCTGGTTTGCATGACCATAGTCAACAGCCGAAGTAACGACCTCGTCTCGATACAGGCAACCCTCAATTCCATAACGTGCGAGCAGGTCTGTAATCCTGACGTTACTCTGAACGGCGGAGTCCGACGTTTTAACGACAAACGACTTATTGAAATTCATGGAGAAGCAGGCGCCGTGGAAGGAGTCCGTGCAAACAAACGACGCCTCACTAATAAGCTTCAAGAAAGCAGCCGGACCGATACCCCTCACGTTAATCATGCCGGGGAATTTCTTCGTGTTGTAATGAATGCAGACGACAGGAATGCCGAGCTCGCTGGCGATCTTCCTAGCTCGATCCACGAGTTTTTGCTCAGAGTTAAGCGTATAAAGCAGAACATAGGATTGAGGTATCGTATCCAAGCCGTCATCTGAGGCTAACGCCGACCAGTCATCGCCCGTAAGAAGCAGGGTCGGATCAGGCATAAATACAGATTCGAGCCCCATCTCGCTAAGGACCTCCATAGAGCTCGGTTCCCTAACGGAAAGACCAGTGAACTTTGCCAGCCTGTCGGCCGCGCCTTCATCGCATGCCAAAATGGATTCCGCCGTCGCATCTCCCAGACTGGCAGCATAAGACGCGACCTTTGTAACTTCAGCGATGCCTTCACCCAAGAAGACTGGGTCATGCCCATTAACCCGAGGATTGAAAACCTGATCGCTGCCAATGAGGACGCAGTCGAGGCTCTTGGCTCTATCAATAAGAGCTTGCTTATCCAGCTTTCCCGTAGGGCTTAGATTGCGCTTAGCAAATCGACTGAACGAATTAAGCCTCTGGCGCTCAAAACCCCTGCGAAGGAAATAGCGAACGGCATCCGAAGGATTGAACGAGAAGCACGTACCCAACTCTCGATCATCGAGTTCCTTATTGCTGTAATTGAGCACTTCGCAGTCGCAGCCCAACGACATCACGGTCCTGCGCAGAGCACATGCTTGTAGCGAAGCACCATAATTTACGGTATTCGAAAATGTGAGGATGCCTATGGGTTTCAATATCTTACCGCCTAACTATTCGCAAGCTCGTTAAACCAAATTGATGATGTAACCTTCAGTAGCGTTATCGGTTTCGATAATCTTGCACGGGTTGCCAATGACTATCGAATGATCGGGAATATCCTGGTTAACAAAGGTATTGGAGGCAATAAAGACATCGTTTCCAATGGTCACATTACCTGCAACCGTCGAGTTAATACCGAGATATACGCGGTCACCAATCGTAGGGACGCCCTTTCTATGGCCACGGTTTTCTTGGCCGATGGTGCATCCCTTATGGATGTTCACGTTACGGCCGAACTTCGCGCCGGCGTTTACAGTAATGCCGTAAGGGTGACCAATGTAGAAGCCTTCACCAATTTGAGTTGATGGCGAAATCTCGAGTCCACACTTCCTGGAAAGATGTTTCCTCGGAAGCGTGAAGAGGAGTTTTCGCAAACCCCCTGCCTGACACATCCTTAGATAGAAAACATAGCGGTAGCCAAAATCACCTAATAACCGGCCGAGCTTTACGCCTTGCGTACCGAAATAGTGATAAGTATCTTTAGCGAATACGTCCACTCTAACTTCTCTCTCCTCTAGCAATCTTTTCGCGAACAACGCCAAAGATTCTCTTAGTTCCTACAACCAAGCCACCGTCACTAAGCTCCATGAGAATTCGACCCAAAATCTGCGAAAGCCTTCGCCCAATGAAAGGGGAACACTTACGCACAACCTTCCGCTTGATGCGATATTTGGGCTCAACCCAGCTTCCCGAAGAGCGATGGATGCTGTAGGTTTCACGCTTGATGTGATAACCGCCGAAACCGTAAACGGGGTTGAACGCTTTGGAGTCCAAGGCAAGCCAGCCACCGAAATGCTGCTCTTTATTCACGCGTTCAAAGCCGATTTTTTGAAGCTCAGCAGTGAATACCTCATTCACCGTGATCTTGTCGAGAAAATCAGGATCACAGGAGAACTCCATCGACTCATATCGTTCCACGCATGCGCGAATTACAGGGTCATGAGGCTCAACAGCAACAATCAAGCCGGTGGTGGCAGTCAACGAGGATTCTTCGATTGCAGTGAAAGGAATGCTTTCCATGAGAGGCGATATGTCTCGTATGAGCTCGCTGCCGATATCCATATAGATGCCGCCGTACTCATACAAGACCTTAAAGCGAGCGTAGTCCGACACAAATGCCCAGAGGCCCGCCGCATACGCGCCCCTTGACCAAGAGCATGATGCGAAGTCGAAGTTATCCTCATTCCACTGCTTGACCTCAAACCCAGGCGCAAACTTCTCCCACGAAGCCAAGGACCTCACAGCAGTCTCAGAGAGCGGATTGCCTCCGAACCAGCAGTAATGAATAGTCTTATCCATCGTCACGCTCCTAAATGTGCAACTTGGAAATAAGAAACGGAGTCTGACGGGTCTCCAATATCGCCCAAGAAAGCGAGTCTCACCGGCAAATATCTTCGTAAACCATGCCAAGCCGGTTCATAAACGCCGTAAGGGAAAAGGCATCTTTTATGCGAGCTCGTCCCTGAATTCCAATCATTTCCTTGTAAGAGGTATCGCTCATGAGATTCTCGAGCTTAGTGGCCAACGCATCAACATCATCAACTGGAAACATAATTCCGTCTACGCCGTCGGTAATGACCTGTGGAATACCCCCGACAGGAGTCGCAATGGTAGCAAGTCCGTACGACATTGCTTCAAGCACACTCATAGGCATGCCCTCATTCTTCGAAGGAAGGCAGAACATGCTACTGTTGCGAAAGGCTTCGTCTTTTTTTTCACCTTTAGCCCAGCCTATAAAGCTGCACCTGTCACCAATTCCAAGTTCATCCGCCAGTTGTTCATATGCTGGCACATCCCCGTCTCCGCCAAAGACAAAACGCGCATCGGGATAAGTCTTAAGAACGTGCTTAGCGGCACGCAAAAGTAAATCCGGACTCTTGCGCGCATCAAGACGCCCCATGAACAAAACCGTATTGCACGAATAATCAATAGCGTTAACCTCAGGAACGTCAACGGCGTTATGCACCACCACGATACGATCCAAAGAACAGATGTGCCTTTTTAGAAGGAATTCCTTCCACTCCTCCGACAGAACGACCACCTTTGAGCAACATTCAAAGGAATGCGAGATATCGCGTCTCTCAGCCTCGCCACATTCTTCGTCAAACCAAACACCGAACTCGCTACCATGCAGATGGAGAAGAACGGGTTTATTTCGAAAGAAGGCCGCCCTCATGAAAATCTTCTTTCGGCGATAGCTGCCACGAGACGCCATATGCACATGTACGAGATCGCACGCGTTGAGCCTACTGAGATATTTCATATAAGCCACAAGGGCTATGGACAGCTTCTTCAACTTCCCGCCCTCAGCAGTTGTCGAAATGAATTCTATTGAACCTTCATTACGATTCGACCACTTCATAATGTTGTTTTCAACCGTGGAGATGCCACCCATAGCATCAAGACTCGGGCCTATCATCAACACTTTAGGCATTATCAGTACCTAAAGATCTTTTAGAAGAAGTGCAAGACCAATCGCAGTACTTTTCTAAATGGGAAACAGTTGGCAAAACAAACAAATCGCCAAGCTCTCGGTCAAGTCTATCGGGTTGTTCCTCTAGTGCATAGAAGGGATCGTATCCGCCTCCGGTATAGAAAGTCATCTCGCCAAAGTAAGGTTTTCCGCAAATGTTGTACCAGTCAACTCGCACGTGAGGGAAACCATTAGAGAGTTTTTCGGAAAGCTCAAGCATAAGTTCGTAGTTCTCGGGCTTTACAGTAGGCTTATGCTCAGATACCTCATGGTCGATATCGCCACGCTGCTCCCATTCAGTAGAAAAGTACTGCATTTCATGATTAGTGAAACGATCAGCGTCCGTCTGAACAAGAGCTGCCTTACCGTCAAAACAATAGAATTTATAATCAGTCGGAGTCGCTCTTCCCGGTTCATCAAGAAATGCTTCCGCCACAATGCGAGGCGTGATACCGAGATAAGCCCACTCCCTGCCCTGCCAATACCAGTTTCTATGCAAGGCAACATTCAGACGTTTCTTGGCCTCAACAAAATCAAAATTCGACTTATCCGTGCACACAAATGTGCTCTGCGAGTCGTGAGTACATTTAAGCACAAACTTCTCCGGCAATTTATCGAGGTCGATATCTTCAGCTGCATTGAAAACACCGAAAAGTGGCACAAGGTACTCGGACCCAATACGTTGTTCGACGAAAGAACGCACGCCATATTTATCTGCAAGCTGAGTCAAAACTGGATTATGGTAGTTAAGCTTGTACCACTGCAGCTTCTCATTAAATGTCTTAGGACACTCGAAATCAGGCTCGTAATGAAGTTTGGCTTTGAAGTAGAGACGCATATATGCCTCATCAGGAATGAAGCGCAGGTTGTTTTTAAGAGAAAGAGTAAACCTCTTTTTTAGCTTCACTATTTACCTCCAATAACGTCCGCAATTCGCTCACTCGCATGTCCGTCACCGTAAGGATTCGACGCATGGCTCATGGCCTCGTACTCGGCCTGATCGGAGAGAAGGCGACTGAACTCACGGTAGATGACCTCCTCCTCTGTGCCGACGAGCTTCAGCGTGCCGGCGGCAACGCCCTCGGGACGCTCGGTGGTGTCGCGCATCACGAGCACGGGCTTGCCCAGACTAGGCGCCTCCTCCTGGATGCCGCCCGAGTCTGTCAGGATGAGGTGGCTCGCGGCCATGAAGTTGTGGAAGTCGAGAACCTCGAGCGGGTCGATGATGTGCAGGCGGTCGAAACCGTCGAGCTCCTCGTGCGCCGCCTTGCGGACGAGCGGGTTCATGTGGATGGGGTAGATCGCCTTGGTGTCGGGATGCTCCTCCATCACGCGGCGGATGGCGCGGAACATGCGGTGCATGGGCTCGCCCAGGTTCTCGCGGCGGTGCGCCGTGATGAGGATGAGGCGGGAGCCCTCGGCCCAATCGAGCTCGGGGTGGGAGTAACCCTCGCGCACGGTGGTGCGCAGGGCGTCGATGCCGGTGTTGCCGGTGACCCAGATCCTGGACTCGGGCTTGCCCTCCCCGAGCAGATTCTCCTTGCTGGCCTCGGTGGGGGCGAAGTAGTACTCGCTCACGATGTCCACGGCCTGGCGGGTGACCTCCCCCGGCCCGGGGCGGGTGATGTCGACCAGGTGCTGTAGATGTCGTGCGTGCGCAGCCCGGCCTCGACGTGCCCCACGGGGATCTGCAGGTAGAAGCAAGCGAGCGCCGAGGCGAAGCTGGTCGTGGTGTCGCCGTGGACCAGGACCACGTCGGGCCTCTCGTCCTCGAGGACCGCCTTGAGCTTGAGCAGCACGTCGCACGTCACGTCGAACAGCGTCTGGCCCGGCTTCATGATCGCCAAGTCGTGGTCTGGGGTCACGCCGAAGACGCGCAGCACCTGGTCGAGCATCTCGCGGTGCTGACCGGTCACAGTCACGACGGTCTCGAACTCATCCCTGCGCGCCTTCAGCTCGTTGACGAGCGGACACATCTTGATAGCCTCCGGTCGGGTGCCGAAGACGAGCATTACCTTCTTCAAAACGGATTCCCCCTGAAGAGTCACATGGTCTTACAGCTTGTAGACGTTCTCTCCGTCGCCGCAGACGTTGCGCGGGTCGATGAGGACGCGGTCTCCGAAGATGCCGGGGTTGTCCGTGACCTGGGAGTGGCCGACCATCACGATCACCATCTCCAGGCCGTCCAGGAACTCCTCCATGGAATGGACCTGGCCGGGAACCTCGTCGCGCTCGACCCACGGGTCGTAGACCTTGACGGAGCCGGCGCAGAGGTGCTCGGACATGGACTCGAGCATCTGCAGCGTCGGGGACTCACGGACGTCGTCGACGTTCTCCTTGTAGGTGAGACCGTAGATGCCGACCTTGGAGGCGTCGGTGATGCCGCGCTCCACCATAACCTCGTGGGCCCGGTGCATGACGTACTCGGGCATGGAGGCGTTGGTCTGAAGGGCGAGGCGGATAAAGTTGGCCGTCTCGGGGTAGTCGCCGACCAGGAACCACGGGTCGACCGGGATGCAGTGGCCGCCAACGCCCGGGCCGGGGTTGAGGATGTTCACGCGCGGGTGCTTGTTGGCGATGCGGATGACCTCGGCGACGTCCATGCCGCCGATGCGGCAGATCTTGGCGAGCTCGTTGGAGAAGGCGATGTTTACCGCGCGGAAGGTGTTCTCGACGACCTTGGTCATCTCGGCGGTGCGGATATCGGTGACGGAGATCTCGCCCTGGCAGAAGCTGGCGTAGACCTTAGCAACGGCCTCGCCCACCTCGGGGTCGTCGGCGCCGATGGTGCGGTTGTTGTGCAGCAGCTCGTAGACCATGTTGCCCGGGATAATGCGCTCGGGGGCGTGGACGAGCCTGACGTCCCCGCGGCCGGCCTCTGTGAGCAGCGGGCGCACGAAGCGGTCGATGGTGTTGGGCGAGACGGTGGACTCGACTACGAGCACGGCGCCCTCGGGCGCGACCTCGAGGACGGTCTTGCAGGCCGCCACGACGTAGCACGGGTCGATCTTCTTGTCTAGCTTGTCGTAGGGCGTGGGGACCGAGACGATATAGGTGTCGCAGACCTGGTAGTCGGTGGAGAACTTGATTCCGGACTCCAGGGCGTCGGCGAACAACTCGTCCAGGCCCTCCTCCTTGAAGGTGGTCTTGCCGGCGTTGAGCGTGGCGACGAGCTCCTCGTTGTAGTCCGTGCCCACGACCTCCACGCCGTGGGATGCCATCATGAGGGCAGTGGGCAGGCCGATGTAGCCGAGACCGATAACGTTAACCATTGCTATTCACCTTTCTTAGCGAACTTGTATTTATACGTGAGGGCGACGAATTTTAGGTTGCCGATGATGTAGCGTTTCCACAGCCTTCCGGGCTCCTGGATGAAGCGGTAGAACCACTCCAGGCCGTGCTCCTGCATCCACGTCGGAGCTCGGTCGGTTACACCGGCAACAACATCGAAGCTGCCGCCGACGCCCATGACAAAGGGGATTCCGATCTGGTCGATGTACTTGTGGACCCAGTACTCTTTCTTGGGAGAAGAGAAGGCGGCGAACATCATGTCGGCTCCCGAGGCGGCCATATCGGATACGATCTGGGGCTCGTCCGCCTCGGTAAAGTAGCCGTTGCGATACCCTACGATCTGGATGCCTGGGTACATGTCCTCGAAAATCGCTTTGACCTTGGTGACCACCTTTTCCTTTGCCCCGAAAAGGTAGATGCGGTAGCCCTTCTCGGACGCCAGCCCGACAAGCCTCTGGAACAGGTCGATGCCCGTGACGCGTTCCCCGAGAGGAACCCCCAGCTTTTTCGCCGCCCAGACGATCGAGGCGCCGTCGGCGTTGATCAGGGGGCATTCGTTGACGATTGACGCGAGCTCGGGATCCGCCTCCATCAGGTTGACCTTGGAGGCGTTGATTACGACATGCTGGGTCGGTACGCCCCTCGCGATGATCTTCTCGATTTCATCCACCGTCTCGTCAAGCGAGATGGCGTTTACATACGTATTCAGAATTGGATAACGATTACCGGCAGACACTAGCACGCCCCGCTTCCCGTAATTACCTCGACGACAGTGAGTAGAACGATCTTGAGATCCGTGATGACGCCGCGCCTGGCGATGTACTCCAGGTCGCGCTGGACCATTCCGTCGAAACCCGTTGAATTGCGGTCGGTCACCTGCCACCAGCCGGTGATGCCGGGCTTGACGGCCAGACGCTGCAGGTCGAATTCTGTGTACTCGGCCACCTCGTTAGGCAGCGGCGGGCGCGGGCCCACGACGGACATCTGGCCCAGGAACACGTTAAGGAACTGCGGAAACTCGTCGATGGAGTGCTTGCGAATGAACCTGCCGATCTTGGTGACGCGGGGGTCCTCCCTCATCTTGAACATGGCGCCGGCGATCTCGTTCTGCTCCTTGAGCTCGGCGAGGCGCTCAAAATCAGGCTCCTCCGCGCCCTGCAACAGTTCGCTCTCTTTGTCGTAATCCTCGATCTCGCGGCGCAGCTCCATGCGGCGGTTGATGTTCTTGTCGTGCAGGTTGAGGTCGGAGCAGGCCTCGTCGATGAGGTCGATGGCCTTATCAGGCAGGAA
>OGOM01001977.1_pt1 | contig 13365 bp, 8 predicted proteins | sample 1552681 | NCBI WGS metagenome assembly OGOM01 (sample SAMEA2580188, study PRJEB22360) | human gut metagenome | biome: human gut; feature: human-associated habitat; material: faeces | place: Denmark | collected 2008/2010 | reverse complement strand
TGCAGAATGTTTGGCGGCAGGCGCGTCGTCTTCCGCCGCTCCAGCCGTGAACGTGACGCTCTTGTCCAGCGGAATATCCTTGCCTGTAGCGGCGGAATACTTGGGCATCAGTACGGAATCGCCATCAATGGTTACGCCGGACAAATCGGAGCGCACCACCTTGCGCAGCGCGTCGACGCCATCCACGCCCACGACCAGCACACTCAGGCTCTTGCCGTCGGCATCCTTCATGGTCATCATGCGGGTCGGCGCGTAGACACTGCTCTGAACGCCCTTGACTTTGGCTGCCTGGCTGGCCTGTTTGCCAGTCATATCGGTGCCAGCGGCAATCATGTCGACGCTGTAGCGCGTGGTCAGCGCCTCGTTCATGGTTTGCTTGGCGCTGGCGGCACCGGTGGCGATGGTGGAGACCAGCGTCACGCCGATAAGCAGTGCGGCACCGGTGGCGGCCACGCGGCGCGGGTTCTTCTGAATGTTCGCATGTGCCACTTTGGCGGACGGACCGGCCAGTGCAACCAGCGCGCCCACGCCGCGCATGAGCACCGGTAGCCAGAACGTGGCGGAAAGCACCAGTCCAAGGAAGATCAATGCACATCCGATGATGGCGGCGAGCAGCACCAGCGGATACTGCTTGTCGGCCATTGAATCACGTCCGGCGATGTTCTCGGACATCTGCCATACAGAGAATGCGCACAGTGCCACGCCGGCCACAATCAGCAGCATGGAAATCACGGCGCGGACCACACCGGCCCGTCGCGTGTCGGTCAGTTCGATGGGTCGCAACGCTTCCAGCGGGGTGACGGCGGTAGCGGAACGCGCAGAGCCTAGCGAGGCAATCACCGTCATAATGATGCCGAATGCCATAGGCACCGTGAACACCGGACCGGATAGCACCAGTCGCATGGTCATGCCGGTGGCTTTCATCAGGCCCGACTGGCATAGTGCGGCCATGAGTCCGATGCCCAGGCCCACTCCCAGTGCGGAGGCGATCAGTCCCAGCACACCGGCTTCAAACAGCACGGAGACATACAGCTGGCTTTTGTTCGCGCCGATGGTGCGCAGCAGGGCGAGTGTGCGGCGGCGCTGCGCCACAAGCACTTGGAAGGTGTTGGCGATGACGAGTGCCGCGACCAGCATGGCAAGTATGCCGAAGCTCAGCAGGAAGATGGTGGTGATGCTGGTTTCGCCCGAACTCATGCTTTTGACGGATTCCTCGACGAGCGCGGCACGGGATTGCACGCTGAAATGCTTAGGGAGCAGTGTGCTGACCTGTTTTACGGTGGACGCCGCAGCCGTGTCACTGGCATCGTCGATGTCGAGATAGACGAGGTAGACAGGCAGGTTGCCGAAATCGTTGCTGCCGGCCATCGCGGTAATAACGTTGTCGGAAAGCACGGAAGCGCCACCGTAGTAGGCGTAGGCACCGTTCGGGTCGTCGGTGAGGCCTACCACGCGCACGGTCATGCCGGAGTCGACGGCTATGTCGACACCGTCGGATGAGGCGGACGCACCTGACGCGGCATCGGAATCACCGTCGTGCGAGCTCGTGCCATCGGCGTTCTGGGCCGACTCATCACCAGCGTCACCGGTATTACCGGCCGAATCGCCGGTCTTGCCCGCATACTGCGCCGCCTGCGAGTTGACGGTCACACGGTCCCCTACCTTGACGCCAAGCTGGTCGGCTACGGACTTGGTCAGGGCAATCTCGTTGCTGTCCGCCGGCTGGTCTCCTTGCGTGATGGTGACCGGCAGCAGCGTACGTTTTGCGGCGGTGGTGATGACGTAGCTGCTGGCATGCTTGTTGCCACGGGTTACGGTCACGGAACCCGCGTAGCTGGCGCGTGCGTCCTTGACGCCTTCGGTGGCGCGGATGCGGTCAAGCTGGAAGTCGTTAACCGTGCGCGTGTAGATGTAGTCCTGGTCCTTATCGGTCAGGTCCTTGCCGCCATCCGGGCTGATCACGTAGTTCGCGCCGCCGAGCTGGGCAGTGTTCTGGGCGGCAAGCGCATCGTTCATCGCGTTGCCGAACAGGAAGGTAGCGGCGATGAACGCAGTGCCGATCAGGATGGCGATGCCTGCCGGAATCAGCATCCTGGCGCTTTTCTTCATAAGTTTCAGAGTGATGGAAAACATGGGGGTGTCCTGTCTCTCGCTTTCCGTCTCAGCGAGCGTGCTGTGCGGCGGCGCGGGCATGATGCATGGTGCCGGTTCTCCCAGCTGGGGGCAATGGAGCGTCGGTGATGGGCAGGTTGGGCACATCCTTTACGCCGGCAAGACGGGCGAGCGTGTCGGCGCGTGTGCTGGTGACGGCAGCGCGCGTGGCACGTTCGCGTTCGGCCATAAGCAGATCGTTCATCGTTTCGGCAGTGGGATTCGCCTCGTCGGCCACGATCTGTCCGTCGGCGAATACGATGGCACGGTCGGCGTAGGAGGCGGCCACCGCATCGTGCGTGACCATGACGATGGTTTGGCCAAGCTCGTTGACCGAACGCTTCAGGAAGCCGAGCACTTCGGCGCTGGAAACGGAGTCGAGGTTGCCGGTCGGCTCGTCAGCGAACACCAGCTTCGGCTTGGTAATCAGCGCGCGGGCGATGGCCACGCGCTGCTGCTGGCCACCGGACAGTTCATTCGGTCGGTGGTTCAGGCGCTGCTTCAGTCCCAGGGTATCGACGAGCAGGTCGAACCAGGCGTGGTCGGGCTTGTCTCCGGCGAGAGTCAGTGGCATGAGGATGTTCTGTTCGGCGGTGAACATGGGCAACAGGTTGAAGCTTTGGAAGATGAAGCCGATCTTGTGGCGACGTAGCAAGGTGAGCTGCTTGTCGTTCATGCGGGTCAGGTCTGCCCCGCCGAAAAGAATATGCCCGGATGTGGCGGAGTCGAGGCCGGCGAGCGTGTGCATAAGCGTGGATTTGCCGGAGCCGGACGGGCCCATGATGGCGGTGAATTTGCCGCGTTCGAAACTCACGTTCACGCCGCGCAGGGCATGGACCATATTGCTGCCAGTGCCGTAGTTCTTGACCAAGTCGACGGCCTGAATAGCGATGCCGCGCGATGCGGCCGGGTTCTGCACGTTCATAATGTCTCTCCATATTTGGCCGGGCCTTATGCCCGGATGATGATTCCAACTTATGAAGAAATAACGGCGCGCCCCATCGTGCGCCAGACTGAATTGGGCGGTCGGCCACGCGCCGGCCCTCATCCTTGAGGATTATGTCGTCTCAGGTCTCACACTATTCATGCCTCTGCGCAAACAGTGTGAGGCATACAGACGCAAGAAAGCCCGCACTGCATGACATCAGTGCGAGCTTTCTATTCCTTGGGTCAAGCGATCAGGCGGAAGGCACCCCATGCGGCTCGATGATTCGTGATGCACCCCATTAGCATCGCGCCCCTTCTCATCGGGCCGTCAACCTTCCTGTCGACCTCACTTGGCCAAGCCGGAAGCGCGAAGGGCTTCGAAGCCGCCCTTCAGGTCATCGAGGATGTCCTCGATGTTCTCGGTGCCGATGGACAGGCGGATGGTGCCTTGGTGGATGCCCTGATCCTCGAGCTCCTCCACTGTCTCCTGGGAGTGCGTGGTGGAGGCCGGGTGAATCACGAGGCTCTTGGCGTCGGCCACGTTGGCCAACAGGCTGAACAGGTGCAGGTTGTCGATGAACACGCGTGCCGCGTCCTTGCCGCCCTTGATGTCGAAGGTGAAGATGGAGCCGCCGCCATTCGGGAAGTACTTCTTGTACAGCTCGTTGTCCTTGCGGCCTTCGATGGACGGGTGGGAGATGGACTCGACTTCCGGAACGGTCTTCAGGTAGTCGATGACCTTCAGCGCGTTCTCAACGTGGCGTTCGACGCGCAGCGACAGGGTTTCGGTGCCCTGCAGCAGCAGGAATGCGGCGAACGGAGACAGGGTGGCACCGGTGTCGCGCAGCAGGATGGCGCGGATGCGGGTCACGAACGCGGATCCGCCCAGGGCCTCGTAGAAGTTCAATCCGTGATAGGACGGATCCGGCTCGGTCAGGGTCGGGAACTTGCCCGGCACTTCGGCCCAGTTGAAGTTGCCGCCTTCCACAATCACACCGCCGAGGGTGGTGCCGTGGCCGCCGATGAACTTGGTTGCGGATTCGACCACGACATCAGCACCGTGCTCCAGCGGGCGGAACAGGTACGGGGTGGCGAAGGTGTTGTCGACGATCACCGGCAGATGATGCTTGTGGGCGATGGCGGTGATGGCTTCGAAGTCCGGCAGGTCGGCGTTCGGATTGCCGAAGGTCTCGAAGTAGACGAGCTTGGTGTTCTCCTGGATGGCGTCCTCGAACTCCTGCGGATTCTCGGCGGAGACGAAGGTGGTGGTGATGCCGTCACGCGGCAGGGTGTGACGCAGCAGGTTGAAGGTGCCACCGTAGATGTTCTTGGCGGCGACGATGTGATCGCCGGACTGGGTGATGTTGCGCACCGCGTATTCCACGGCGGCTGCACCGGAGGCGACGGCAAGGCCTGCGGTACCACCTTCAAGAGCGGCGATACGGTCTTCGAACACGCCCTGGGTAGAGTTGGTCAGACGGCCGTAGATGTTGCCCGGGTCGGCAAGGCCGAATCGGGCCTCAGCGTGATCGAAGTTGTGGAAGACGTAGGAGGTGGTCTGGTAGATCGGCACGGCGCGGGAATCGGTGGCCGGGTCGGCCTGCTCCTGGCCCACATGCAGCTGCAGGGTTTCAAAACGGTACTTCTTGTTGTTCTCGGCCATGGTATTCTCCTTGGTTGTGCTAGGTCGCGAGGATTTTTCCTTGCCACCCGCCTGCCGTGTTCGGGCGGTTGGCGAGGTGTTGGTTATGAAGTTACGACGCTTGGGCCGCGCGGCGCAAGCTGAACGTTATCGGACTTGCCTATAAGGGCTTATAAAGCCTTGGAATCATTGACGTGAGCGACTGTCAGAAGTCACGAAAAAGTCGTTGAAATTATCGCGACACGCCGGGCCGCACGCATGCGCTTTCAAGGTCGACTGCGGTCACGGTGATATCGCTGCCATGCCTTTCGCGCATGGCTCAAGTGTCCGTGATGATTGCTTGTTCCACCCGTCACCAAGACGGTTTGCCCGCTCGGTGATGACGTCTGTTTCATTTTCTGCCGCCCGGTTACATGGTTTACATGACGAACGACTACAGTCAAACATCGCCAATGAATTATTCCGCCAACATGGTGAAGGGATTCGAACAGACATGACCGATGTAACTCTGTATGACCGTGATCCGAACTATATTCCGCGCGTGGCCGCCGTGCACGACATGTGCGGCTACGGCAAGTGCTCGCTGACCGCCGCGATTCCGATTCTCTCGGCCGCCGGCTGCGATGTGTGCCCGGTGCCGACCGCCCTGTTCTCGGCGCACACACGCTATGCAGTGTTCACGTTCCATGACACCACGGATATTCTCTCCGGTTACTTGGATGCCTGGCAGAAGGAAGACGTGGAGCTGGATGGCGTGTATTCAGGCTTCCTCGGCTCCCCCGATCAGGTGGCGATCATTCAGCGTCTCTACCGCGAATATCCGAACGCGCTGCGTCTGGTTGACCCGGTGATGGGAGACGCCGGCGAAATGTACCCCACGTACACACCGGAGCTGTGCGAGGCAATGGGCGCGCTGGCCGATGGTGCCGACGTGTTGATGCCGAACCTCACCGAAGCGAGCATTCTCACCAAGCGTGACTATCTTGGCCAGGATATTGATGAGGCCACGGTTAACGAGCTGCTTGGTGCTCTGCTGGAGTTGGGTGCCAAGAACGTGGTGCTGAAGGGCATTGACCATGGCGATGGCAAAATCGTCAACTATGTGGCCAGCGCTTCCACCGGTGTTGCCGGCAAGATCGAGCTGGCTCATGAGAAGTTGCCATACATGATTCATGGCACGGGTGACGCCTTCGCCTCTGCCCTGTGCGGCGCGGTGATGGCCGGCCGCGGCCTGGCCGAGTCGGCCGAAATCGCCGGTGAGTTCGTGCGTCACGCCATGGTCAGCACCCGTAACCAGCCGCATTTCGAGGATCGTGGCGTCAGTTTCGAACTGAACCTTGGCGAACTCACCGATTTGGTGAAGTGACCGCACCTTGGCTCCCCTCTCCGCTCACTGGGTCTGACGTATTCAGCGAACAATCCGATGGGTTGTTTTTTCGTCACAGGGAAGTCGACTGGTGAGCCTTGGTAAACCTTCTGAACTAATGGTGGATAACCGGGTTTTCATCCACACGTTATCCACAACACGCCAAACCGCGTCATAGTATCCACATTTGCCGGTTGCGCTTGTGCTCTTACATAAGTAACCCGCACAGTGGAATCATGAACGCTTTACCACCTACTCAGCCGACGACGAAGTCCGGCATCGACGCCGGTCTTGCCTTTCACCAGCCCATGCTGGCTTCACCTGATCCGCAGGCAATGCTGCCTTCGGAACGGATTGCGGCCACGATGGGCGACCGCAATCTGACGCCCAAACAGTTCGGCGCGCTCGGCGAGCAGTATGCCGCCGCGTGGCTGGAGGAACACGGTTGGACGACCTTGAGCCGCAATTGGCATACCCGTTACGGCGAATTGGACATCGTGATGCTCAATCCCGAGTACACGGTGGTGTTCGTCGAAGTGAAATCACGCCGGTCCATGCATTACGGATATCCGCAAGAGGCCATTACGCCGGCGAAACAGCACAATCTCAGGAAAGCCGCCTGCGATTGGCTACTTGACCGGCGTAATCGGGTGCCGCATTCGGCGGTCCGTTTCGATGTCGTCACCATCGTGCTTCGGGTGGGCAGGCCGCTCGTGCATCACATTGAAAATGCCTTCTGAAGACCCCCCCCAAAAAAAAACAGCCACGTTGCGAAACACATTGTGAAAGGAGTAGACATGGCTATCGGCAGCACCCTCTCAGTCGGACTGATCGGCCTTAAGGCCTTCATCGTCCAAGTGCAGGCTTTCATCAGCCCTGGCTTGCCATACTTCAGCATCATCGGATTGCCGGATGCATCGTTGTCCGAAGCCCGCGAGCGCGTGAAATCAGCGTGTCAAGCCACTGGATTCGGTTGGCCGCAAACCCGTGTGACCGTGAACATGAGCCCTGCGGCCATGCCCAAACGCGGTTCGTCGCATGATCTGGCCATCGCGGCCAGCGTCCTATGTGCGGCGGGTGTCATAGGGCATGATTGCCTAGAAGATACCATTGTGCTCGGCGAAGTGAATCTTGACGGCTCGGTGCTGCCGATTCATGGGCTGCTCCCGATCATGCTGCATGCCGAGGAACGTGGCGTGCGCAAAATGATTGTTCCCCATCGCAATCTTGACGAGGCTTCGATGGTGGATGGACTGGATGTAGTGGGCGTGAGGCATGTGGGTGAGCTCATCGAACTGATGGGCGGCGATGCCACCTATACGATTCCCGATACACCGGTTACCGACGAGACCACCACGGATCAATCGCCCACAAGTCATCCCAACGATTGTGGCGATATGAACGAGGTTCTGGGTCAGGAGCATGCCAAATGGGCACTGCAAGTGGCGGCGGCAGGCGGGCATAATCTCATCATGACCGGCCCGCCAGGCAGCGGCAAAACCATGTTGGCCTCACGTATGCCCGGCATCATGTGCCCGTTGAACGAGGCGGAACAGCTGGAGGTGGCATCGATTCGATCGCTGTGCGGCATACTGCCTCAGTACGGCATCACCGACATGCCGCCGTTCGAGGCACCGCACCACACCGCCAGCACGGCGGCCTTGGTGGGTGGTGGCAGCGGCATCGCCGTTCCCGGCGCAATCACACGCGCGCATCGAGGCATTCTGTTTCTGGACGAGGCACCGGAATTCAGCGCACGCGCCCTGCAGACGTTGCGCGAACCATTGGAATCCGGGTATGTGGCGCTTTCCCGTTCAAAAGGCAGCACCTACTACCCGGCCTCATTCCAACTCATCATGGCGGCCAACCCCTGTCCGTGCGGATACTATTACGGCACCGGCGAACGTTGCGCTTGCCGGGAAAAAGACCGTATACGTTATTTCTCGCGATTGTCCGGACCGATATTGGATCGTGTGGATATTCAGATGGCGGTGCCACCAGTCTCGCGCATTGCCGCGCAAAGCGAGCCAATCGGCGAGTCCAGTGCCGGGATACAAGCTCGTGTGATTCGTGCCCGTCAAGTGGCCAAAGACCGGTTCAGACAGTATGGATGGGTGTGCAACGCGCAAGCTTCGGGCAAATGGCTGCACGCCAATACATCGCTGAAAGCGATGGAATTGGTCAATCGGGCCCTGTCCAATCATCAACTCACATTGCGCGGGGCTGATCGCGCCATGCGTCTGTCTTGGACGCTCGCCGATCTGGCCGGCCGCGTATCCCCCACCGAGCAGGACGTCCATCAGGGCATCGAAATGAGAACGAGGATGACATGAGTAACGCTACTGATATCCGGCAATCTGGCGGCACCGCAGGCAGTGTGGATCACACCGATACGAGTCTCGCTGTTTCGCGCACCATTCCCGTACCTCCTACGGATACGTTGTATCGTGCCGCGCTCACGTTCTGTCTTGATGGCGCGGATGTGATGATGTACGCCGCGCTCAAAGGCGCGGAAAACGCCGAATCCCTCTGGCATGCGTTGGCGCAATCCCACCCAAGCCAGCCATCTGAAATCTGTGGCCCGGCGCTGTCACGTATTGACCGCATGTTCGTGGACGGCCTCACTCGATGGGGCCGCAAGGCGTCGGCGAACGCGATGCGCTCCTTCCGCAATGCACTGGCCGGCTGGCATAACCGCATGATGGACCTGCCCTCGCAAGACATCATCCAACTGGCCGACTGGTTCACTATGGATGGCACGCAATGGATTATCGGCCCTGGCCATCCATGTTGGCCCTCGCAGTTGGCCGACCTGTCCATTCGCTCCGATTGGGCGCCACCGCTGTGTTTGTGGATCAAAGGCGATCCACGCGCATTGACCAGTTGCGCCAAACCGGTCGGCATCGTCGGTTCACGGGACGTGACCGAATATGGCCGGTATGTGGCACACACCGTAGCCGAACAGGCAGCCGTTGCCGGGCATCTGGTCGTGTCCGGAGGCGCGATGGGCACGGATGCGGCGGCACATTGGGGAGCGTTGAATGCGCTGCACGGCAGAATGCCCGCCAATGTGGGCAGAACCGTTGCCGTATTCGCCGGCGGGCTCAACCATATCGGACCGATGCGTAACCGCACGCTGTTCGAACGTATCGAGGCGCAAGGCGGTGCACTGATCAGCGAACTGTGCCCCGGGACGATTCCCGAAGCCCGTCGTTTTCTGCTTCGCAACCGCATTATCGCGGCCATGTCTTCCACATTGATCGTGACGCAAGCCCGGTTGCGTTCCGGAGCGCTCAACACCGCGGGATGGGCATGCGAATTGCTGCGCGAAGTGTATGCGGTTCCCGGTGACATCAATCAGCCTTGCAACGCCGGGTGCAATAAGATGATCGGCGACCACCGAGCGATGATTCTGTGTGCCGCCACATCCACCGAGGATATATGCCATGAACGGCACAAACCCGTTATGGCAGTATGCCCGGGCATATCGAAATCCACAGGTCAGGACTCGTCCGAAAACGAGGAGGCCATGGAAGTGCCGGCAACGACTCCGTTATCGCCAGCATCCTCGGAATCATCGGCGTCACAGGAGTCGTCACAAGATTCAGGTCATTCGAAACGTTCGAAGACCAAGCATACTCAGCCTACGCGCACTCAATCCAAGGATGGGCCGGCGAGCGCAACCGCCGATTCCGGTAACGACAAAAGCAAGGGTGAAGAGCTGCCCTCGTCGCATCAGATGCCGGATCTTCGTGTCAAGCCGAAGCCCGATCCCGAGAAGGAAGCCCAACAACGTATCATTATCGCCAAGCTGCCGGAAATGGAACGCACATTAGTGGCATTGATTCGTGAATGCCGTAAACGACATCTCATCGTCACCCCGGACGCACTATTGCGTGTGGCGCGAGAGACGGTACCCGACGAGATTCCCAATATCGGCACCATACTTGAGCTACTCGGCGCATTGGAGCTGAAGGGAGTGATCGAGCGGGATGCCGGCATACTCAAGCTGAGCAGCCGTGTCGGCTAATCGGCTTCCATGACACGGCTCGAAGGCTGTTCGGCGGGTGTGCGAGAATCGAACCCATGAGTCCGAAACGTTTGGAAGATATGTATGATGCGGTGATCGTCGGCGCCGGAGCGGCCGGCCTGTCGGCGGCGTTGGGACTGCTGCGATCCCCCGAGATCACCGAGCTCAAGGAGCAAGGCGTGGACCCGAAGATCCTCGTGGTCTCCAAACTGCAGCCGCTGCGTTCGCACACCGGTTCAGCCGAAGGCGGCATCGCCGCGAGCCTGGGCAATGTGGAGTCCGATGACTGGCACTGGCATTACTACGACACCATCAAGGGCGGCGACTGGCTGGTGGACCAGGATGCGGCCAAACTGCTCGCCGAATACGCGCCGCAGACCGTGATCAACCTGGAGCGTCAGGGCGTGGCCTTCTCCCGTACCGAGGACGGGCATATCGCCCAGCGCCGGTTCGGCGGCCACACGCGCGAGTTCGGCGGCAGTTAGTGCGGCGGCGCCCCGGTCGAGCCCGCCGCCTACGCGGCCGACCGCATCGGCCACCAGATTCTGCACGCCTTGTGGCAGCAGTGCGTGGCCGCCGGCGTCGAATTCGCCGAGGAATGGTATGTGACCGACCTGGTGCTCGCCGACGACGGCAAGCAGGCGGCCGGCATCGTGGCCTTTGACACGCATTCGGGCAAGATTCAGGCCATCCACGCGCGCAACGTGCTGCTTGCCACCGGTGGCGCGGGCCGACTGTTCCACACCACGTCAAATTCCTGGGATCTGACCGGCGACGGCATGGCCTTGACCTTGGCCGCCGGTCTGCAGCTGGAGGACATCGAATTTGTGCAGTTCCACCCCACCGGGCTCGCGCACACCGGCATCCTGCTGTCCGAGGCGGCCCGCGCCGAGGGCGGCATTCTGAGGAACGCCGACGGTGAGCCGTTTATGGAACGCTACGCTCCGGAGCATAAGGATCTGGCCGCACGAGACGTGGTCTCCCGCTCCATCATGGCGGAGATCGACGCCGGTCGCGGCGTCGCCGACCCGAAGGACCCGGATGGTCCGAAGGACTGCGTCTGGCTGGATATGACCGGCATCGACCCCGAACGTATGAAGGAAGTGCTGCCGCAGGTGGTCGAAACCATCGAGCAGTACGCGAACCTCGATCCGGCCAAGGACCTAGTACCCATCAAGCCCACTGCACACTACACGATGGGCGGCATCCCCATCACCACCGACGGCGAGGTGTACCGTTGGGCCGACGGTGCCGTGCAGGTAGTCGATGGACTGTTCGCCGCTGGCGAATGCTCTTGTGTCTCCGTACATGGTGCGAATCGTCTGGGCGGCAATTCTCTGCTCGACGCCTGCCTGTTCGGCACACGCGCTGGTCAGACGATGGCCGCACGCATCGCCGAGAACCCGGTTGACTCCCCCATGGCCGATGATTCGGCCGATGACATGCTGACCGATGCCGCCGATCAGGCTGCCGATTCTCGCAAAGCAGAGCTTGACGAACTGCTCGCCGGACCAATAGATGATTCAGACGATGGAGTGCCCACCGCCAATCCTTATCAGCTCATGGCCCAACTCGGATCAGTGATGGAGCAGGCTCTGGCCGTACGTTGCACCGCTCAGACCATCGATACGGCGTTGACCCAGATCAACGGCGACATCACACCGGTTGCCGATACCTTGCGGACCCATGACAAGACCGCCGCTTTCAATCAGGAGGTCACCGCCATCTGGGAAGTCCGTCATCTGATCGAACTGGCCGAGGCCATGCTGCACGCTTCCGAATCCCGTCAGGAATCTCGCGGATCCATGCAACGCCTTGATTTCCCCGAACGCGACGATGAGCATTTCCTTGCTCACTCGATGGTCGCCGATGATGGTTCGGTAAGTTTCAAGCCGGTGCACATCACCGACTATCCGCCCAAGAAGCGCGAGTACTGATCCGCTGGTGGTAATATCCAAGCCGCCTAGGGCTTGTGGCACAATAGGTTGGCTAATACTGGACTTGATATCCCACTGTTTCATGGAGGCAGAACATGGCTGAGGCGAGCAACACGACGGTTACCCTGCAAGTGCATCGTTTCACGCCGCGACCCGAGCGTGCCGAACGTGCACGCGGTGGCAGCCCGTTTGCCAAGAAAAGCTCCCCGTTCGGCGGCGGCTCGGATTCGGCGGCGCGCCGTCGTCCGCGCGGCAAGCAGTGGGTGCAGGAGTACACGATTCCCGCACGCCCCTCGGACACCGTGCTCGACTGCCTGCTGACCATCAAACGCACCGTCGACCCGACGCTGGCCTTCCGTTATTCGTGCGGTCATGGCATGTGCGGTTCGGACGCCGTGGCCATCAACGGCACCCCCACCCTGCTGTGCACAGCCGCCATCCGCGATTGGGCCAAGCAACCCGGCGCCATGCTCGAAGTCGATGACGAAGGGTTCCGACACACCGGCACCGAGGCTGAGGAATCCGACGATTCCGCGGAAAACGTCGCAAACGCGGCGACCGGCCAGAACTCAACCGCAAACGGTTCGCTGGGAGTCATCGAACTGGCGTCCCTGCCCGGCTTCCCGCCGCAGCGCGACCTCATCGCCGACATCGACCCTATGCTCAACCAGATCAGGAAGCTCACCCCGTATCTTCAGGCGGACGGCGTACTCGCCACCACCGCCGAAGGCAAGGTGGACGTGTTCGAATACCTGCAGAACCCCGAACAACTCGCCAAATACGAGCTGCTGAGCAACTGCATCGCCTGCGGCGTGTGCGAAGGCGCCTGCCCGGTGTACGCCGGCGGCGACGCCTTCATCGGCCCGGCCGCGCTGATTTGGGCCTCCCGTTTCGTCAACGATTCGCGCGACACCAAGGCCATGGAGCGTATGGATGCCATCGACACCGCCGACGGCGTGGCCGCCTGCCAGTCCGTGCGCGCCTGCTCCCGCCACTGCCCGCGCGGCATCGATGTGGGCGAGGAGATGTGGCAGATCGTGGCTAAGGTCCGCGAGCGTTAAGCCGCGCCGCGGCTGGCTGCGGCGATCGCCTAAGCACATGCGTCGATGCATCCGCCGGGTGCCCGCACGAGAGAAGACATGAAAGAACGAATTATGGACAGAACGCAGTACACCAACCTCGCCAAGGCATGGGAATTCACCGAGGAACACGCGCGCGAACGTGAATCCGATGCGTTGACCGACACCCGTACGGCCGCCGACGAGTCCGGCCAGTTGCAGGGTTCGGCGGCGCAGGCCCGTCTGCTGGGCAT
>OGOM01001976.1_pt1 | contig 13375 bp, 10 predicted proteins | sample 1552681 | NCBI WGS metagenome assembly OGOM01 (sample SAMEA2580188, study PRJEB22360) | human gut metagenome | biome: human gut; feature: human-associated habitat; material: faeces | place: Denmark | collected 2008/2010 | reverse complement strand
TCGCCTTCTGGTCCAGATTACTCAGTTCGATTCCCGTCTTGGAAACCGATCCGCCACAGCCCGCCAATGCCAAAGAAGCAAAGGCCAGCATAGGGAAAAATTGCTTTAGTTTCATTTTATCATTCATTTAAGATAGTATTTGTAGAATATTCAAGATTGTGCCTCTTCAAGTTCCAACGAAGCCTCTTCCCACGCATTGACAGCCTCGTCCAATTGCTTCTTCAACGCGCCATGGCGTTCGTAGATCGAAACATCGGCAGGGCAGCCCCTTCCGGAGTGGCCAATTGGTCTTCCAGCATTTTCACTGCGGCCTCCAGTTCCCCGATTCGGGCTTCGCACTGTTCCACCGCCTTCTCCAATCTACGGATTTTTTTCTGTTGTTCTTTCTGCTGTTCGTAGCTCAACCGGTTGGAAGCCCCTGTTTTTTCCTCCACAGAAGAAACCATCGTCGAAGATGTGGAAAGTGAAGGTTTCTGCAAATCGTTCAAAGATTCGATATTCTTACGCTGCAAGAAGTCATAGATGCCTCCCAAATGCTCCTTGACCAGTCCCCCGCCGAACTCATACACTTTGGAGACGAGACCGTCGAGAAATTCGCGGTCGTGGCTTACGACGACCACCGTCCCGTCGAAATCCCGTATGGCATCCTTCAACACGTCTTTGGAACGCATGTCCAGGTGGTTCGTAGGTTCGTCGAGAATCAGGAAGTTCACGGGTTCGAGCAAGAGTTTAATCATGGCCAGACGGCTCCGTTCTCCCCCCGACAGCACCTTGACTTTCTTTTCGGAAGCTTCGCCGCCGAACATGAATGCTCCTAATATGTCGCGTATCTTCAAGCGGATGTCTCCCTTAGCCACACGGTCTATCGTGTCGAATACCGTCAGTTCGCCGTCTAAAAGTTGCGCCTGGTTTTGTGCAAAATAACCTATTTGCACGTTATGCCCCAGCTTCAAATTCCCCTCGAAAGGAATCTCACCCATGATACATTTGACTAAGGTAGATTTTCCTTCGCCGTTCTTTCCGACAAACGCCACCTTCTCGCCACGTTTGATGGTCAAGTCCACATCGTGGAACACGACATGTTCCCCGTATGCCTTTCTCACGCCTTCGCAAATCAGAGGATAGTCGCCACTACGCAAGGCAGGCGGGAACTTCAGCCTCAAAGCCGAGTTGTCCACCTCATCAACCTCTATCGGCACCATCTTTTCAAGCTGTTTGATGCGGCTCTGTACCTGTACGGCCTTAGTGGGTTTATAGCGGAACCTTTCGATAAACTCCTTGATGTCGGCTATTTCTTTCTGTTGGTTCTCGTATGCACGAAGCTGCTGCTCGCGACGTTCTGCGCGTAGCCGCACGTACTCGTCATACTTTACCTTGTAATCGAACACGCGGCCGCTGGAGATTTCCAAGGTTCGGTTGGTTACATTATTGATAAAGGCGCGGTCATGGCTTACCAAGACGACAGCATTGGCCTTGGTGGCCAGAAAATTTTCAAGCCACTGTATGCTCTCGATGTCCAGATGGTTGGTCGGCTCATCGAGCAACAGCACGTCGGGTCTCCTCAACAGCAACTTGGCCAGCTCTATACGCATACGCCATCCTCCGCTGAACTCACGGGTAGGACGGTCGAAATCCTCGCGCGCGAACCCTAACCCCATCAAAGTGCGTTCCAGTTCGGCCTGATAATTCATGCCGCCCATCATCTGAAAACGCTCGCTCTCATGCGTAAACTTTTCCACGAGAGCCATGTAGCTTTCACTGTCGTAATCCGTACGGTCTGCCAGTTCCTGATTCATCCGGTCGAGCCGTTCCTGCATTTGGCTGATGTGGGAAAAAGCCTGTTCCGCCTCTTCACGCACCGTATGCTCGTCGCTCAACACCATCACCTGCGGCAGATAGCCGATGGTGGAACCGCCGGAAACAGCCACCGTTCCCGAAGTGGGCTGTTGCAGTCCGGCTATAATCTTCAACATGGTGGACTTCCCGGCCCCGTTCTTTCCCACAAGGGCGATACGGTCTTTGTCATTGATGACATACGAAACGTCTTGAAACAACGGGGTCGCCCCGAACTCCACTCTTAATTTCTCAACTGATACCAATGCTTTATAATTTTGCTACAAAAGTAGTGAAAGGTGAGCGCAGAGACAAATAAAAACGAAGTTTTTCTAATTTGACTACGCCGAACCGTATCCTGCTTTATTTTAAAGTAGCGGAACTTAGCGACATTGAGAATCCAAACGGGCGATTTCTGCGGGATTCAAAGCACGATGGTACACCGCATAGCTACCGATACGGCCATTGCAAGCGCCCAACAGCAAGTCACGCAAATCACAATCGCCCTCCATACTTTGGTCTACCAAGCCGTTGACATACGTGGTCAAACGACCGCCTTCGGCCACTACGGCCAACGTAAAGCGGGAATACGGCTCCACCGGATACCACTTGCCATTCGTCCCGCGCCCATAACGCAACCAACTGTCAGCCGTACCCAATACGTTACAACTCCTGACGATTTGCTTCCCTATCGTCAAACAAGGTTTGAACAAAGCGGAATCAGCCTCCCACGACCAATTCTTCCCCTTGCAAACCGTGCCGTGCAAAGGTTGCCCGTCCGTCTCCACGGACACAAATATCGTGAAATCGCCTTTCCGGCATTTTTTGCCAAAATTCATCTTCAGCCCACGGTCAGAAGCGGATGACTCGAACGTCAAACGCTCTCCACGGGACAACAGCCTCTCTTCGAGCTTCACAGGCTCTTCTTCCCAGCGGAAATCGCCGTAAACGGATGTGGGATACCCCGGACGGGCTGAACTGACAATCCAATCGAAATAGTCGCCATGCATCCACGCCAGACGCAAAGGCGAACTTTCGGAATCCGGAAGAATGTAAGGCCGCACGTTGTTCTTACGGGAATGGCGGGTAACAGGCTCTGCCTTCACGTCCCCACTGCGGACATCCACCGTGTACTTGACAATCTCATACACACATCCGAACGCCCCGCTGACGGGCACGGAACAATACACCACCTCGGGATGTGCCGGATCTATGGCCATGCCGCCGCTGTAACAACGTTCGATATCCGGTGTCTGGTGGAAATGCCCTCCGCCATGCGCCAAGAAGATTTCCTTCCAGGCTTGTCCGTCCCAATACGTATAATAGTAATCGTGTTTCTTCTTGTCTCCACTGATTTTGACCATGGCTATCACCGGATGCCCCTGCTTGTCGGTAGCCACCTGCCACACCCAGTCACGCACACCGGGTGTATGATCCACGACCGCTACCGGATAATCTACGGCATATTGCTCCGTACGGTTCACCTTAAACGGTCCGTCGGCAATGGTTGACAACACCTTGCCCTGCACGTCTTCCAGTTGCAAAGTCTTGATGTTGACACGGTTCAGGTATAACCAGTTCGGATTTTCGTTATCCGGATGACCGGTCGTATAGGTAAACATGATACGGTCTTTCCCGTTGGAATAGTATTTGGCATACGGACGCGCCCCCGTGGACTGCACCATCTGGTAAGGCCCCCAGTCTATCTGCACTTCATCGTTCTCATCCGGCAACGACAACCGTGCGATGGTGGGATGCCAACGGATACCACGCCAGCATAAGTAGATATGCTCCGGGTCGTCGGACAATATGAAAGGAGAAGGATAGGTCGTATTGTCTTTCGTCAGGATTTTCTTCTCTTCACCCAGCGTCGTAATGTCACCGGGGACTTGGGAAATACGGTAATAAAAACAGGGTTCGTCGGTATGCCGCGAATAGAATATCATGACACGTTCGTCCGGCAGTACCAGAAACGTCGGATTGTTATGGTCATCCGGTTGGAAATAAGAGCGTATCAGCACTTCCGACCTCCTTCCCTTCAAAAAGTCATATTGAACGGCCTTCACAGCCCCATGCACGTCAATATAACCGACATAACTGCTGTTTATCGTACCGCTTGCATTCTCATAATGCAACGCACGCGGGTCGGCAAACCAGCACCATGCGCCTTCGTCTGCCAGTTTGTCACCTTCGTAAACCGTAGCCTCGGCGGGAGAAAGAGAATTTTGTGCAGCCGCCGTCCCTGCAAGTCCGGCCCAAACGGCCATGACCATCAGAAATAACTTTTTCATGAATATGGATTAGTTTAATGATTCCGCCTTTTTAGATAAATCGCTCTCGCTCGGCAGAGCCTGAGCAAGCTCGGTCTGCGCTCGCTTACTCGCGATTTTCCGGCTCTCGCCTATCATGTAATAATAAGCCGCACAAGCCGTCAAGAAATATATTCCAGCCTGAATCCACAGGCCGACATACTCGAATGTCACATCCTCCAATAAAGCCCCCATCGTATTGATACGTACGAAACCGTTGATGCCGAACGTGGAAGGGGCCAACCAAGATACATATTTCCAGAAATCGGGCACAGCCACTCCCGGCCATGAAATCCCCGAAATGAACAACAAGGGCAAGGAGGTGAATACAAATATCAACATACAAGTCTCACGCTGGTACACCAGAATAGAACACGTCATGGCAAAAAATATACATGCCAACAAATAAGGCACCATAAACGCCAGCAAGTCGGATGCCTGAGGAATTTGAGCCAAATGGAACAGTTGTGGCACTACAATCAACACCCACACGCTCACCAAAGCATACAGCATCAGGTAGCACAGTGCCTTGCCCAACACCAAACGCACCGTACCTCTCCCTGCCCCTTGAACCAGTTGGGTATGCAACGTAGCCCGTTCGCGGGCAGAACCGTTTATCAGTCCTATACCCAGAAGCAGCGTCTGCTGGATGACCAGCATCAACACAGCCGGAATCAGGAAACAGGCAAACCCGTTCGTCGGATTGAACAAAGCCACACTCTCGTACAACAAAGGTGCGGTAGACACTTCATCCTGCCGCACGGTGGTATTCCCCATCCGTTTGATCTGCAATTCGGTGTTCATATCCAAAGACACGTCCGTACACGCCGTCAGCAGCGCTTTGTAGTAAAGCAATCCGCTCATGTCGCAGTACAAACCGACATACGCCTGTTGCATCCGGTTGACCTTACGGCTGAAATCATCCGGAATACGGATGATGCCATACGCTTTCGTGCGGCGCATCAATTCTTTCGCCTCTTCCATATTTCCCGTCCGCGCCACGACTTTTACATCGGGAGAAGCATCGACCCTGCGGACAAAGTCGCGGCTGAGAGCCGTATTCGCCCCATCGACCACCACCGCCGGGACTTCCCTGACCGTTTCTCCCGTATAAATAAAAGCATAGAGCAAGGGATAAAGTACCGGTACCAGAATAAAAAAGATCAGTACTCCCTGGTCACGCACCACGCGACCGGCTTCCTTACGCCATATAAAAAACGTATCACTGACAGCCTCACGGAATAGGATATGCAATTCTTTTATCGTTCTCATGACAGATTAAGGTATATAATCATAGTTCAACATGACCGTACGCAACCGCTTGAGCAATAGCAACGGAAGTAAAACGAACAACAACAAAGCCAAATAAGGCTTCCAAGCATAAACCATCGGGTAGCCGTTCAGCGTCTGACTGACATAAATCAGAAAATAATGCCTCAACGGGAATAAATTACTCAGTACTTGCAAAGCCGGATGCATAGCCATCACCGGAAACGAAAAACCCGAAATGGAGAACGAAACGACGCCCCACAACGAACTGGCACTCAGAGCCAACCGCAACGTGGGCAGGACAGAAATGAGAAATACTCCGAAAGCCTGCGACGCCAGCACCATCAAAAAAGCGGCACACAACAGCGGACCAATACCGCTATGGCACGGGAACCCCAATATGCCATAAAGGTAAGCGTCGTAAGCTGCGGCTACGCTGAAAAAGATGACCGTATGAGGAAGCAATTTGCCCACGAGAGCATTCCACATCCGGTTGTCCGCCATGGCCAACCACTCCTTCCCGGTACCCTCCTTGATTTCGCTCCCGATGGCAAAGACCGTGACCATGAATATCATAATCATCAAGATGCCGGGCAGAATCGTATTGTTCAAATAAACCGAATAGTTCAGCCACGGGTTAGACAAGGCGTGCGTGTCGATGACGATCGGTTGCAAGAAAGCCATAGCCGTACGCTCGTCCATTCCTTTGGCCTGCAACGTCTGCAAGCCGACCGAAGCATTGGCCAATACGGACATCGTACGTAAATCACGATATATCAATGAGCCGGCAATAAGCAGGCTGTTATTGGTATAAAAAGACACCGTGGGCTGCCGGCTCGACAAAATCTTCTCGGTAGTGCCCTCCGGGATATAGTAGAAAGCATAAATTTTACCTTGTTGCATGGCTCGCCGCGCCTCACTGACCGAGGCATAATCTTCTGTCAGGTGCACTTGACTGAAAGCATCCATGTTACGCAATATTTCCCGCGTAGTGGACGTATTGTCTTCGTCCACCACTCCCACGGGCATATCCTTGGGCAACCCCTCGTACATCAGCGTGGTAAAGAACAGGCAACAAAGGAGTGGAGCCGCTACCATACAACAAAGGTACAACGGCCGGGAAACCAGCCGCCGTAACTCACGCACCATAATGCCTGCTATACCATGAGACGCCTGCATGCCCGTTGCCTCCTTATCGTTTGATGATGACCGACATGCCCGGACGAAGCACTTCCTTCACTCCCACCGGAACCGCACGCACCTCAAACGTTTTCAGGTCGAATTGTCCGGTGGTTTTGGTAGCTTTCCATGCCGCATAAGTTCCCCGGTCCTTCATGTAAGTCACTTTCAGTTTGATGTCTTTACCGAAAGCAGGCACGTACGCCGTGAATTCTTTTCCTACGGCCAAACCGCTTAACAAATCTTCACGCACATTGAATGTCGCCCAACGGTCGTCCAGCATCGTAATGTTCATGATAGGCGCTCCCGTACCGACCAATTCCCCCGTTTCGGGGAAAATCTCGGAGACTTCACCGTCCATCTGCGCCAATAATATAGTCTCTTTCATGTAAGACTCCACCTCGGCAATCGCCCCCTTCGCACGGGCGACTTGTTCGGCTGCCGCTTCCTTGTCCTCACGTTGCGCCCCGTTACGCGCCATTTCGTACTGTGCCCGCGCGGCGCGTTCCGTGGCTTTCATCGCCTGGTAATTCGCATAAGCCTCGTCACGCTTCTGCGCGCTCATCACTCCTTCTTCGAACAAACGGTCGACCCGACGATAAGACTTCTCGGCGATGTCCAGACCGGCTTTCGCCTTTTGCCACATCTCGTATGCCCCCTGCAACTGTTCTGCCCGCGTCCCACGGTCGGCTTTCTCTTTAATCGCCTGAGCTGCCTGACCGGCTGCTTCGGCCTGCGACAGTTTGGCAGCCACATCCGGAGCCTCCAATACGACCAGCGTATCCCCGGCTCTCACGTGATCGCCCTCTTTCACATAGAAATGCAATATCCTACCCGGCACCTTACTGGAAACCCTATATTCAGACGCCTCCATTTGTCCCTGAATCGACTCATCGTCATGCCCCAACAGAAGCATGCCTGCCACAGCCACGGCCGCAATGACCACCACGAGCGTTACCAACGCCCATATCACATTATTATTTTGTTTCTTGAGTTCCATACATCCATTTACATTTTATTATCGTCAAGGTTTCATTCTCATTATAATCCCGGGCCTAACGTACCCATAGCCTTTTGCAGATAAGTCTGTGCCAATTTCAAGTCTATCTGTGCATCAATCCTATCCGACTGGGCGGAAAGCCAGGCGGTTTGGGCTTCCATGACATTCGTCACGGGAACCACTCCTTCCTTGAATCCCTTATCGGCATAACGGAGATTCTCTTCCGCTTTTTCCATGTTCTTCTCCGACAAAGCCAGTCTCTTTTGTGCTTCCGTATTCTTAAACAGACTTTGATTGACCTGTAATTCTATCTTTTCCTGCGCTTCGGTCTGCTGCAAACGGGCGATATTGACTTCACTTTTGGCAGCCTTTACCTTATATATACCCTCATTCCAATGAAAAATAGGCACGGAAAGCATGATGCCCACGTTCCACATCCCACGGAACTTATTCTCGAAACCGTTCAACAATGAAGGATTGGAAACCAAATACCCACCGGTCAAAGCCAACGAAGGCAGCATTTCCGAACGAACCACCCGTACTTTGTCTTCGTATATCTTATGAGCCCAATCCAAACTTTTCAATTCCGGACGATTAGTCCACGCCCGTTGTACGGCATCATCGGGTACCGTCTCCGACACTTGCAAATCCGTCCGGCTTTGCATAAATCGCTCACGCTCGGCAGAGGCAAGCGAACTTGTCTCTGCGCTCGCTAACTCGCGATTTTCATCCGTCAGCGTGAACTTCGTGTCCAAATCCATACCGCACAACTGACAAAGCACCATTTTAGACAAAGCCAAACCATTGTCAACCTTAGTCAATAACATTTCAGCTTCGTTTACTTTCACCTTTACCGTCAATCCGTCCGCCTTGGTAGCCACTCCTTCCCGTATCATCTTCTCCACATCGCCGTCCAGACGGTTTACCAAGTCCAGGAAGCTCTCCGCCATCTTTTTCTTATAGCTCAACGACACGACCGTCCAATAGGCGTCGTCCGTGTTGAGAATCAAATCCTGCAACTGGGCATCATGCTGCGTACGCGCCAATGCTTCGGAAAACTTCGTGATACGGTGATAAGCCCTGATTTTACCCCCCATATACAAAGGTTGCATCAGTGTCACAGCTCCAGCCCACATGTTACGGGTATCCGTCCGCAAGGCATCCGTCAGTTCATTGCCCAACTGGTTTAAAGCCGTGGACATGCCGTCCAGTTTTCCGCTCTGTATGGCCTGCTGCAAAGAAGCCGCCAACTGGGGATTCGTCTGTGCGATATGCTGGATGATAGGAGTAGCCGCCTGTGTCAACCCTTGCTGCAACGAGGTTCCCATGTGGTTCAGAGCCGATTTCTGCCCGTCGTTCAACAATGAAATTTCATCACTGAAATACATGTACGTTCCCGTGGCTGAGAAATCCGGAAGGAAGTTGGTAAATGCCGCTTTCCGGTCATAATGTGCCTTCCGCATCCTTTCTTTGGCTATCAGCAGGCTCTTGTTGTTTGCAATGGCCATATTCCGGCAACTATCCAGGCTGAGCACACGCTGCGCGTGTAACATGCTGAAAAAAGCCGCGAGAATCAAAAAGCCAAAAAGTCTTTTCATCTTGTCTGTTTTTAATATTCCGCTTGATCGTCACCTGAAAATTGCATAGGCAACGATGCAAAAGTATAACAAAAATAGGTCAAATCCTCATGATTTAACCTATTTTCGTACATATTGCACATTCCTCAACATTTCTACTTCTCATAGTTGAAGCTTGCGTTTCCGATATTATGCCCATCGGCAAAAACCGACACGCGATAAGTACCCTTGCTCAAAAACTCATTGACATCCCAATATACCGTCACCGACGTAGCTTCTCCGTTATATTCGATATCCTTTTTAGCAGAATACTCCAAGTTCCGGTTCTCATAGACAAACGTTCCTCCGTTCGTCAGCACTTCGTTGTTCGGTTTGGTGATGCGCACATAAATACTCCGGTTTCCGGCTTGTGCCGTAATGTTCCTCGCAATGACAAAGCTGACGACAAACTTCTTCACATCCTTGACTTTACGGGCCTTCTTCCCACGCTTGTTCTGTCCGACCATGGAAATGCCCGTGGCATCCAGTTGGGAAGCGATGGCCACCTTCTCGCTCAGCGTTTCCTTTTCCGTAGACAGGTTCGTGATAGTCTGCGTAGCCTGGGTGTACTGGGCTTTCACCTGTTGGTTCTCGCTACGAAGCTGCTCGTTTACTCGGTTCAACGAATCTATTTCATGCACATAGCTTCTCAAGATGCTGCGCAACGTGGCCAATTCTTTTTTCAGACGCATGATTTCGGCCGCATCAGTGGCTTTCACTTGCTTCAATTCAGCCAGCAACTCTTCCGTCCGTTGCTGCTCCTTGTCCAACTGGGCGATCAGCGAATCATTGTTGATTTGCGTTTTCATTTCGCTGTACTGCTGGGCAAAGCGGGCATATTCGTTTTCCATCTCCCTTTTGTCCATTTCCGCCAGTTTCAGCATTTCCTCTTTCTCTGCATTTTCCTGCATGTAAGAATAGACCATGTAGCCTAATCCCGCACAAAGGAGCAAGACTACGACCGAAGCAATGATGATTATCTTTTTCTTGTCCATAGTTGAAGTGTTTTTCGCGTTCCTCGCACGCGCTCCCAAACTTATTTATAATAACGGACGCAAAGATAATTCTTTTCTGCCAAGGCAAAAAGCATTTTTCAACTTTTAAAAAGAAAAAAGTAGCGGCTGATTTTATATAGATACAATCTTTTTTCCTAAATTCGCGACCAATTACAGAAAATTAACATCCTCGTCATCATGATGAAAAGACTTTTTGCCGGGCGTTTCATCCGCTCGATAGGTTACCTTTTAAGTGTACATCTCGTAGCATTGCTGTTCTTCTTCGGACTCCGTGTCGCGCTTTTTATCGCCACAGACTATGATTTCCCGAAAGAGATATCGGAAGACTATGCCCTGCAAAGCGTGGCGTTCCTGCGCGGCCTCTGGTTCGACAACGTCATCGCCTGTTACATCCTGCTGCTGCCGTTGGCGGTATTCTGGATAGCCGGATGGTTCGGCTACACCGCCCGTTGGCTTTACCGCTCCTCTGCGTTCTTCTTCATCTTTTTCTATTCGCTGTGTTTCATCATTTCCGCAGCCAATATCCCTTATTTCGCCTACTTCTTCAAGCCCATCAATTCCTCCATATTCAACTGGTTCGACTACGCGGGCACCACGGCGGGAATGGTATTCGGCGAAACGTCCTATTACCTTCCCATCGCCTTGGGACTGGCAGCCATCGCGGCTTTTGCCTACATCACCCTCCGGCTGTCGCGCACGTTCTTCCTTTTAAGCCGGAACGCCGCGCCCCCGGCAAACAGATGGAAGGCCGCCGCCCTTACGTTTGTGGCCGGAGCCGCCCTTATAGGCTTGTGCTTTTTCGGCATCCGCGTACGGCGGGGTTATAACCCCATAAAAGTAAGCCAGGCGTATTACTGCAATGATGCCTTCCTGAACCAATTAGGGATTAACCCGGTATTCAACCTGATGACCAGTGCCATCGACGACAACCGGAAGGAAAACCGCCTCCTGCACCTCATGGCGGAAGACGAAGCCATAGCCCGCGTGCAAACCCTCCTCGGACGGAAGGGCATGGACGGCATCTCGCCCATCGCACACCGCGTGGAAGCCGACAGCCTGCCGACACGCCGCAACGTGGTCGTCATCCTCATGGAGTCCATGTCGGCTCACCTGATGCAAACTTTCGGTCACGAAACCAGCCTTACGCCCTTCCTCGACAGCCTGTGGCAACAATCGCTCAGCTTCAGCCATTTCTATTCATCCGGCATCCACACCAACCATGGCATGTATTCCTCGCTCTATTCGTTCCCGGCCATGATGAAGCGCAACGCCATGAAAGGTTCCGTCATTCCGGTCTACTCCGGCCTGCCCACTGTACTGAAAGAAAACGGCTACCATAACATGTTCTTCATGACGCACGAATCGCAATACGACAACATGAATGCCTTTTTCCGTACCAACGGTTTCGACGACATTTATTCGCAGGAAAACTACCCGGCGGACAAGGTGGTCAACGGATTCGGCGTACAAGACGACTTCCTGTTCCAATACGCCCTGCCCGTGCTCGACCGGCAAGCCCAAAGCGGACAACCGTTTTTCAGCGTCCTGCTCACTATCAGCAACCATCCGCCTTACATCATCCCGCCCTACTTCCATCCGCGCAGCCGGACGACGGAAGAACAAATCGTGGAATATGCCGACTGGTCCATCCGGAACTTCATGACGGAAGCCCTCAAACGTCCTTGGGCGGACAACACGCTGTTTGTCCTCTTGGGCGACCACGGCAAACTGGTGGGCACGCCCGAATGCGAAAGCCCGCAATCGTATAACCACATCCCGCTCATGATTTACGGGCGGGACATAGCTCCGCGCATCGTGGACGCTTACGGCGGGCAGGTGGATTTGGCTCCGACACTTTTAGGCCTGTTAGGCATCGGCTACGTGCAAAACGATTTCGGTGTGGATTTGCTGAAAGAGAAGCGTCCTTATATGTATTTCACGGCCGACAACCTCATCGGCGTGAGGGACTCGTCACGCCTGTTCCTTTACTTTCCGGACACGCAGCAGGAAATCCGATACCGCACGGAGGGTATGACGGTACAGACAGCCGAAGACGACCCTGTTTTCCGCGACATGAAGCAATACGGTTTTGCCATGCTCCAATGTGCCGAGGTACTGGTGCAACGGCAACAAACCCTCAACCATCCTCATGGGGACAAGCGGTAGAAAGCAGTTCCGGCGACCTCCTTACCGGACTTGACATTCTGTCAAAAAGTCAAATCCAAGCATACGAGAATGGCGTATTTGCAGCCCTGTTGGACAATCGGTGCAAATACGCCATTCTCGCGTGTTTACCCATCAACAAAAAGTCAGCCTGTACCCGGTCCGGCTTTCATTCGGACATCTGGCATGCCCAACCGTCCACATCCCCATGGAAACCCGTCAGCATCCGCAGGGTTATCATGGCAAAACGACACACGGATGACGACATTTTCCGGTCTCCAAATAGAGGAAAAAATGGACTTTTCCTCCCGCCGTTCCACCCTTTCCCGGACATTCGTCCCCGTTTTTATCCACCCTGTGAAACCGTTCTGCGGCAAATGATTTTTCATTCGCCTGCAAACGAAAAATTTTCTTCCTCATGGTAAATTGCATATATACGGAATATTGTTGCATAACCGGCTCGCAATATGAATATTTATTCAAAACATACGCCTAAAAGAGAGCTGAAAGCGGTTTTCCATAATCGAATTGAAATGCGAAAAGTAACAAAATGACAACTTTCCTCCCTCCATTTCGCACGAAATCGCTTGGAAATGATTTCTTTTTTGTGTATATTTGCATACGGTGATACATGCCGTAGAAAGGAGCCACCAAGAACAACATACGATTTTACGAACCGATTCCGGAAACGGACATGGCACGCGTCACGGCTACCGTCGCGACGTTCAACTTCGGACGGACATCCGAAAACGGTTTTTATGCCATCAGCATTGCTACGCCTTACCGGCGGTATTATGCCTTGTGGCGCATATTCACAGACGAACGCCCTCCCCTCTTTATCCGTACGCTGGCCGATACATTCGTCATGGCCGCAGGCAAAGCCATGGACTTGCTGAAATACTGCAAGGTAACCCTGAAGTGGGTGGACAATACTTTTTTCATTCCTTATTACGAACAGACTTACGACACGCTGACCTTCGGAAAATACCG
>OGOM01001973.1_pt1 | contig 13395 bp, 8 predicted proteins | sample 1552681 | NCBI WGS metagenome assembly OGOM01 (sample SAMEA2580188, study PRJEB22360) | human gut metagenome | biome: human gut; feature: human-associated habitat; material: faeces | place: Denmark | collected 2008/2010 | reverse complement strand
CCGCATGGACTGTTTTTTTAAGAAAACAAAACATTCCCGCCGTATGTAACGACCTGTACCTCGGCGTGTAAACGGAGTTATCATTTGAGGTAAACAGAATCATCCTTTGGGGTATTCCTTTCAGTACTGTGCGGATGACTTCGCCTTGCGTCTGTTTACGGATACTTGCTGTTACGTGATAATTCTCCGTCTCTTCATAGGCAAAAAGGATATTCTTACCGCCCATCTTTTCTATCTGTTTCAGTGCGGCAGACAGCTTTTCGTTTTTTAGTTCCAGGTTGACCAGGCTGGCTGTTTGCTGTGCATTTGCGGTTGGGGTAAAGAGTAGAAAAAAATATACTGTGTATATCATCCATGCCTTTCTAAAAGTAAAATCTGTGCGTTTCATTATTCCTTTGTTTTTATTGATTTTACTTATACTACAACATGGGTGCTCAATCGGGTACGGTTTTCGCCTGCAAATTTAATAGAATGAGTTGATTTTTCTTTTATTCCTTTGCTTATTTCGTTTCAAATCAATACTTTTAGACTTTCAATCAACCTTTTAATACGATTAACACCATGGACAGTTTGCTTTTCTGGCTGATTCCGGCCGCTTCCGTTTTAGCTCTCTGCTTTGCTTACTATTTCCATAAGCAAATGATGAAAGAGAGTGAGGGTACTCCGCAAATGATAAAGATTGCCGCCGCTGTGCGTAAAGGCGCGATGTCTTATCTGAAACAACAGTATAAGATAGTTGGCTGGGTATTTCTGGGACTTGTGATCCTTTTCGCTATTATGGCTTATGGTTTCGATGTACAGAATCGTTGGGTACCGATTGCTTTCCTGACGGGCGGTTTCTTCTCCGGCCTCTCCGGATTCCTCGGTATGAAGACGGCAACGTATGCTTCGGCACGTACAGCAAATGCTGCCCGTAGCTCACTGAATGCGGGATTGCGCGTCGCTTTCCGTAGCGGTGCGGTAATGGGACTGGTTGTAGTGGGGCTCGGCCTGCTCGACATTTCTTTCTGGTATCTGCTGCTCAACGCAGTTATCCCGGAAGATGTTTTGACTCCGACTCATAAACTCTGCATCATCACTACCACCATGCTGACTTTCGGAATGGGTGCTTCCACACAAGCGCTCTTTGCCCGTGTAGGTGGAGGTATTTATACGAAAGCTGCCGATGTAGGTGCCGACCTGGTAGGTAAGGTTGAGGCCGGTATTCCCGAAGATGACCCGCGTAACCCTGCAACGATTGCCGATAACGTAGGTGACAACGTGGGTGACGTGGCCGGCATGGGAGCCGACTTGTACGAATCTTATTGCGGTTCGATCCTGGCAACTGCCGCGCTTGGTGCTGCCGCCTTTATTCATTCTTCGGACACGGCTATGCAGTTCAAAGCGGTTATTGCTCCGATGTTGATCGCGGCTGTCGGGATTATCCTTTCTATTATAGGTATCTTCGCCGTCCGTACCAAAGAGAATGCGAAGATGAAAGATCTGCTTGGTTCGCTGGCGTTCGGTACAAACCTCAGTTCTGTACTTATCGTCGTTGCTACTTTCTTTATCCTGTGGCTTTTGCAGTTGCAGAACTGGGTTTGGATCTCCTGTGCGGTGGTCGTCGGCCTGCTTGTCGGCATTGTGATAGGCCGTTCTACTGAATATTATACTTCCCAATCCTATCGTCCTACTCAGAAGTTGAGTGAAAGCGGGAAGACGGGACCTGCTACGGTCATCATTTCCGGCATCGGTCTGGGAATGCTTTCTACGGCTATCCCCGTTATTGCAGTTGTGGTGGGTATCATTGCTTCTTATCTACTGGCTGCTGCCGGCGATTTTGCCAATATCGGTATGGGGTTGTACGGAATCGGCATTGCTGCCGTCGGTATGCTTTCTACGCTGGGAATCACTTTGGCAACGGACGCTTACGGCCCGATTGCGGATAACGCAGGCGGAAACGCAGAAATGTCCGGCTTGGGTGAAGAAGTCCGCAAACGTACCGATGCGCTCGATTCTCTCGGAAACACGACTGCCGCAACCGGAAAAGGTTTTGCGATTGGTTCTGCTGCCTTGACGGGATTGGCTTTGCTCGCTTCTTATATTGAAGAAATACGTATCGGACTGACTCGTCTCGGCAATATGGATCTGACTTTCTCGGACGGAAATACAATCAGTGTGGCAAATGCTACTTTCATTGACTTCATGAACTATTATGAAGTGAACCTGATGAATCCGAAGGTACTTTCGGGGATGTTCCTCGGCTCTATGATGGCTTTCCTGTTCTGCGGGCTGACCATGAATGCCGTGGGACGTGCGGCAGGACATATGGTGGACGAAGTGCGCCGCCAGTTCCGTGAAATAAAAGGTATCCTGACGGGAGAAGCCGAACCGGACTACGAACGTTGTGTGGAAATCTCTACGAAGGGGGCACAGCGCGAAATGGTGCTTCCTTCATTGATTGCTATCATTGCCCCGATCTTTACGGGACTTGTCTTCGGTGTTCCCGGTGTGCTTGGTTTGTTGATCGGTGGTTTGAGCAGCGGTTTCGTGCTCGCTATCTTTATGGCAAATGCCGGTGGTGCATGGGATAATGCAAAGAAATATGTGGAAGAAGGCAATTTCGGAGGAAAAGGAAGTGAGGTTCATAAGGCAACGGTGGTGGGCGATACGGTGGGCGACCCGTTTAAAGATACCTCCGGTCCGAGCTTGAATATATTGATAAAGCTTATGAGCATGGTAGCCATTGTAATGGCAGGACTTACGGTTGCCTGGAGTCTGTTCTAAGGATTTTGTGTTAAAAAGATAAGAAAATGGAGACCGGAATCTAGGTCTCCTTTTTTATTTCATTTACCTTTGCAGAGATAAAAACGATAAAGATGCTATTACCTTATTTAAATGAGAATCTGATAGAAGCAGGATGCGATGAGGCAGGCCGCGGCTGTTTGGCGGGTTCTGTCTATGCTGCTGCCGTCATTCTTCCGAAAGATTTTAAGAATGAGTTACTGAATGACTCCAAGCAACTGACGGAGAAACAACGTTATGCCCTGCGTGAGGTAATAGAACGTGAAGCGATAGCATGGGCGGTGGGTATCGTTTCACCCGAAGAGATAGATGAGATAAATATCCTGCGTGCTTCTTTCCTGGCCATGCATCGTGCTGTCGATCAACTGTCCACCCGTCCCGAACACCTGCTCATTGACGGAAACCGGTTCAATAAATATCCCGGTATCCCGCATACCACGGTAATCAAAGGCGACGGAAAATACCTTTCGATAGCTGCTGCATCTATTCTGGCCAAAACGTATCGTGATGATTATATGAACCGTCTCCACGAAGAGTATCCCTATTATGACTGGAACCGTAATAAAGGGTATCCTACCAAAAAACACCGTGCCGCCATTGCCGAACATGGAACAACTCCTTATCATCGGATGACGTTCAATTTGTTGGGAGGTGAACAACTTTCTTTGGACTTTTAATTCCCGTTGTTCCTTTCTTAAATTATATTTTCTACATTTTTTTGCAGTATAAGCACGATTTTAGCCTGTTTAGTGCTTGAATTGTTCTGTTTAGGCTAAAAAAGTGTTGCTCCGTGCTTTTAATTGTTATTGAAATGCTATATATTTGCAAACAATAATAAGAATTAAAAAGTTTAAAATCATGGCAACGAACAAGCTACTAAGCTCTACTAAGCTCATTGGGGTATTTTTCATTATGTTAGTTTGTGCACTTCCTGCAAATGCACAGTTCTTGCGTACTTCTTATTTTATGGAAGGTACGCATTATCGTCAACAGCTGAATCCGGCTTTGACACCGACTAAAGGTTACTTCAATCTTCCGGTGGTTGGTGCAGTTAATGCAACCGTGGGGTCTACTTCATTAGGATATCAGGATATTATTGATATTATTGATGACGGAGATGATTTCTATACGAAACCGGATTTCATGAACCGGCTGAAAGATAACAATAAGTTGAATGTGAACTTTAGTACGGAAATCCTTTCTGCCGGTTGGTACAAAGGAAAGAACTTCTGGTCGTTCAACATTGGTCTTCGTACCGATATTGGTGCGAACTTGACTAAATCTATGTTTACTTTCCTGAATGAGATGGAGACTGTTGAAGAAAACTGGAGAAACAGTAACTATGATATCAGTGGTCAGCAATTGAATATCAATGCTTATACTGAAATTGGTTTAGGACTCTCACGTCAGATTAACAGTCGTTTGACAGTCGGTGCCAGAGTGAAAGCTTTGTTGGGTATCGGTAATATGGAGTTAAAACTCAAAAATGTGGCAATGAGTGCTAATCTGCCCAGTGATGCAGAGATTGCAAAGTGGTCAGATGAAAATTATTGGAGTGGCTTAAGCCAACAAGAAGCTATTAAACAAGCTACTGAATTGAAAGCAAAATTTGATAATTACCATGCAAATTTGAATGTTGGTGCAGAATTGAAGAGTTCTTTCAAAGGTTTGGAATTACAAGAAGAAGAAGGTAAGGATTATGTAACAGACTTCGAATTTGATAGTGGCAAATTGGGTATCGCTGGTTACGGTTTTGGTATTGATTTGGGTGCTTCTTATAAAATATTGGATAATCTGACTGTATCTGCATCTATTCTTGACTTAGGTTTTATCTCTTGGTCAAAATCAAGTACGAAGATTGCGTCAGCCAATCCGGATCCTATTGATATTAAAGGAAGTACTTATGCAGCAATGGTCGATCCCGCCAATCCTGAAACATCTGTGATGAATGCAGTAAAGCAGTTGCAAGATGATACTCAAGGGTATATGGATCGTGTAACTAACGGTGATGTACTCGACTATGATATGTTGCAACTCGAAGTAGGTGATGCAAAAGAATCTCGTAAGTCCCGTCTGGCTTCTACATTGGTGTTGGGTGCAGAATACGGTTTCTTCAATAACAAATTAGCTGTTGGTGTATTGTCTACCACTCGTTTTGTACAACCTGACGCTCTTACAGAGTTGACATTCTCTGCAAATTATCGTCCGAAAAGCTGGTTTAACGTTGCACTTAGCTATTCTGCCATTCAGTCAGCAGGAAAATCTTTCGGTCTTGGTCTGAAATTAGGGCCGTTGTTCCTCGGAACCGACTATATGTTCTTAGGAAAGAACTCTAACACTGTTAATGGATTTGTTGGAGTTTCTATTCCGTTGGGTGGAAGAAAAAGTAAACAAGGATAAAAAATAATTTCTCTCTCTAAACATTCTCTTTTAATTAATTCTCTATAGAAGAAAAAACGTATTATTAAATTACGGCCTGTCATTTACTCAATAGTAGATGACAGGCTTTTGTATGTTAGAACCATTTGATCTTTCTGAATATCACAAACGCCAGCGTGGACAATCCGATAGAGAAGAGTACAATCAAAGAAAAAGCAAAGGGCACTTCTTCCAGATGAATATCTACGTTCATGCCATAAAAACTGGCAATCAATGTAGGGAGCATTAAGACGATAGACAAGCTGGTCATACGTTTCATGATAGTGTTCACATTGTTTGAGATAATGGAGGCGAAGGCGTCCATTGTCCCAGTGAGAATGTCGCTGTAAATGTTCACCGTATTGAGTGCTTGTTTCAATTCGATGATAACGTCTTCCACTAACTCTTTATCCAGAAAATCCGTATCTTGGAAAATAGTCTTAAGTTTACCTATCATCACTTCATTGCCACGAATGGAGGTGTTGAAGTAAACCAAGGTTTTCTGCAATCTCATCAGACGGAGCAGGTCTTCATTACGGATGCTGCGTTCCAACTCCTTCTCTGCTGCACTGATATCTATATTGATTTGTTTCAGATATTTCAGGAACCATACGGCGGAAGAGTAAATCAACCGGAGAATCAGATCGAGTTTATTACGGACTACAATACCTTTCCTACGGGTATGTTCGATGAAATCCGGTAGTAAATCGGTGTTATGGTAACATACGGATACTATAATCTCGTTGTTTGTGATTATGCCGATAGGTACAGTGGCGAAAGGCAGGCTTCCGTTCTGCTTGTTTTGCACAGGGATACGCAGGATCGTTAACAGCCAGTTACCTTCCGTATCCGTACGCGGACGTTCATCCGTGTCGGCTATGTCATCAAGAAATGATTCGGGTACGTTGAGTGTTTTAGTCAGAAATTCAAAGTCATCATTGTTCGGGCATACTACGTTTACCCAGCTATTAGGAAGCCATTGTGCTTTTTCCACAAAGCCGGCCTCACAATAAAGATACGTTCTCATCTTATTGTCTCCTTTCGTTTGTTTAGCACGAGCAGAGACATCAGATTTCAATGACTCTGTTCGCTTTAATTAATACTAGTTGTGCACGTTCGCGGGTTTGAATCGTCCATATTTCTATGATTTTAATGTAAAAGCGGTGCAAAGGTACGGAAAATCAAGCTGGCTTCCATTCTTTTGCACCGTTTTTTTCGAATTTCTACTGTTTGCAGTCCGTACTTACTCTGCGTGCTGCTCTGTTTCCGAAGGTTCGGAAGTACCGAAACGTTTCTTCAAATATTGTCCGATACTGTAACTACTTAATTTTTCATTGGAGATACTGCCGTCTTTCTCTACGAGTTCGTAATGAGGAATGCCGTTGAAATGGAAAAGTTGGCGGAGGTAATTATATTCCGTTCCGGTGACATAATAACTTGCTTCTCCTTTCAGATGCTTTTCGACATATTGTTTGTAAGCTCCTGCCGGAGATTCTCTTTCTCCGGTGATATAAATAAACTGGAACTCCGGATGATCTTTGTACTTCTTGCGCAAGTCTGCTGTTGCTTCTATTCCGCTACGGCAAGGCCCGCAGCTAGTGGCCCAAAAGTCAACAAATAGTACTTTGCCCGGATGATTCTTGATGATATTGCGGAAAATGTCGGTTGCTTTGCCTTCCGGGAGTTGGTATGATTTAGCATCTTCCGAAGGATAAGCATTTTCAAACAATTGTTCAGTTTCGGCAACTAAGAAGGGGGCGGTAAATTCTTGCTTGAGGCTGTCTATATATTCACGAGCAATTGTTTTTGTTTTTATATTTTGTAGGTCATAAGTGAGACGGCGTACTTTGGCTATTTGCCAGAGCAGAGGATTGGGAGTATTGCATAGCCGGGCGATAATGGCATTTTTCTTCTCTTCATATTTCTGTTCCATTGTTATGCTGGCCCTATCTTCTTCTTGCTGTGACTTTTCTTTTTGAGAAGGTTTCTGTTTATTGATATAGTCCATGTATTCTTTTACCAGTTTTTCTTCTTGTTTAAATAGAGCACTGGTCTTCCTGTCATCTTCTTGAAGTTCTGCAAGCGTTATTTTTATTTCTTGTCCGGCAAGTTTTTCCTGTTTTTGCCTTATCGCTTCTTGTTCAGCATTAAGTTTCACTCCTTTTTCTTTCAGGAATGTCAAGAGAGGCTTTTCTGGGTAAGTAAAAGGAATCTCCACCGATCCTTCGACTTCGTCCGAATAAGCTTTTCGGAGGGGAGCCATAAATTCAAAGCGATTGGTGAAGATGTCCGCTTTCTCATCTGCGAGAATTGTTTTATCGTCAAGTGGCATCTCTTTTAGGAAATCGTAATACGAATCATCTTCCTTTACTTTCAAGGCTTGATTGGCCGTATCTTGTTTGGCATAATAATCCCTGCTCATTGCAAAATCGAAGAATGCATTTCCTGTTTGCAGTTTTACTTTGTTTTTAATCAGGCAAACTGCCTTCAGGGAGGGGTGGTAGACCCGGCATACGGAATCGGCAATATGTCTCCATTGTGCGATGATAGGTCTCATGTGTTCCTTGTATTGGTTGGGAGTAAGTGTCTTTTGTGATTTGGATAAATCTTCGTACCGATAAGGAATAGACTTGCTAAAATCGGATAGTATATAGGAGAAGGGAGCTGTCGGTCCCATATATGCTATATTGTTAATCGGAAAATAATGATCGCGTGCACGGCTTCGAGCCATGATTGCTTCCCAGTCAATGTACATGGTGAGAGTTTGTCCAGGCTCAATATAGAATGGAATCCAGTCATTGTTGAGGGTTAATGATTGCTCTACCGGATGATGAATAACGAACTTGCATGTAAAACTTCCGTCTTTATCTATTTGCACAACAGTAGGATAATCTTCACGGGTGAGTTCATTTGATAGATAAACAAGTCCTGTCTCGAATCCCAAACGCGGGTCGTAGCCATCGATATATCCTTGCAGACAGGCGGTATCTTTACGGAAGAACTGTTGAAAACCATTGTCCGGCTCTATTGTGCTTATGGCAGCCTTTTGGCGGGTATACGATAATTCATTTGTTTGGTCTGTTTTTATAATACAGTTGCCACTCTTTTGCGGGGTTATCAACAATGTACGGATAGTCCCATTTTGTTTGTCTTTAACGGTCATCTCAATTCGTTTCCCTTTCTTGCGGATACTTTCATTGGTGTATATCCGATTATTCATGATCGTGATTGAATCGTAAATTCCGTATTCCCACTGACCGGAGCCGTCTGTCTTGAACCAGTTACCCTTGACGGCAGCTAGTGGAGGAGTATTCTTTCCTTTCTGCGGAATCAAGGAAATATCGTATGTATTCCCTTCATAATTAGTCGGGCTGAGAAGGTGGATCGTTTGAGTTTCTTCAGGCAGGGGTTCGAAAATAAGCACGTAGTCTTTTTCACCGGAATCAGGCATATATACTTCTTTATTGATTTCGATACCTTCTGCACCTTTAAACTTATATTTCTTTCCGGTGGTTGCATCTTCCAGGTAACTTGTTCCTTTTTCTTTAATCCACCAGTGCGGACGAAAAATAGCATGTATGTATACTCGTGTACTTTCTGGAGTACGTTCTATGCGGGTAATGTTGGAGATACTTCCCGAACGGGCTTTGAAAGGAGGATTGTCGATTGTTTGTGCACTTAGTATGCCCGATAATACAAGTAAAATGCAGAATAAGGTTGCTTTCATAATAATAGTTTTTTGATGAACGTGTTTAATACTATCCTTACAAAGTAAGGAAAATATCCATAGCCTTGTATTCTTTTACTCTGCAACTTAACATAGATTAAACGTTCAGGTAATCATCTTTTTTGTACCTTTGCAGCCGGAAAATCAGAGTGATAATTTAAATATTGAAATATTATGAGTAAGAAAGCCCTTTTAATGATCCTCGACGGTTGGGGATTAGGCGACCAAAAGAAAGACGACGTAATCTTCAACACTCCCACTCCTTATTGGGATTATCTGATGAATACTTACCCTCATTCCCAGCTTCAGGCAAGCGGTGAAAACGTAGGTTTGCCCGACGGACAAATGGGTAACTCGGAAGTCGGTCACTTGAATATCGGTGCCGGACGTGTGGTTTATCAGGATTTAGTAAAAATCAACCGTGCTTGCGCTGATAATAGTATTCTGAAGAATCCTGAGATTGTCGCTGCTTTTTCTTATGCAAAAGAAAATGGAAAGAATGTTCACTTTATGGGGCTGACTTCTAACGGTGGCGTACATAGTTCACTCGTTCATCTCTTCAAACTTTGCGACATCGCTAAAGAATATAATATCGACAATACATTCATCCACTGCTTTATGGACGGTCGTGATACTGATCCGAAGAGCGGTAAAGGTTTTATCGAAGAACTATCTGCGCACTGTGAAAAGTCAGCAGGAAAGATTGCTTCAATCATCGGTCGTTATTATGCTATGGACCGTGACAAACGTTGGGAACGTGTGAAAGAAGCCTATGATTTGTTAGTAAAAGGTGAAGGTAAGAAAGCTGCCGATATGGTTCAGGCAATGCAGGAATCTTATGATGAAGGCGTGACAGACGAATTTATCAAACCGATTGTAAATGCTAATTTCGACGGAACAATCAAAGAAGGAGATGTAGTAATCTTCTTCAACTACCGTAACGACCGTGCGAAAGAGTTGACAGTAGTATTGACTCAACAAGATATGCCGGAAGTTGGTATGCGTACAATCCCGGGACTGCAATATTACTGTATGACTCCGTATGACGCTTCTTTCAAAGGTGTACACATCTTATTCGATAAAGAAAACGTTTCTAATACGTTGGGTGAATACCTTGCTGCTAAGGGACTGAATCAACTCCATATTGCAGAAACAGAAAAGTATGCTCACGTAACATTCTTCTTCAACGGTGGCCGTGAAACTCCGTACGATAACGAAGACCGTATTCTTGTTCCGTCTCCGAAAGTTGCTACTTACGACTTGAAGCCGGAAATGAGCGCTTACGAAGTAAAAGACAAACTGGTGGCTGCTATCAATGAAAACAAATATGACTTCATCGTAGTAAACTTTGCTAACGGTGATATGGTAGGTCATACCGGCATTTACGAAGCAATCGAAAAAGCTGTTGTTGCTGTTGATGCTTGTGTGAAAGATGTAATCGAAGCCGCTAAAGCACAGGATTACGAAGCAATCATTATCGCTGACCATGGTAATGCTGACCATGCTTTGAATGAAGACGGTACTCCGAATACTGCCCACTCTTTGAATCCGGTTCCTTGTGTTTACGTAACAGAAAACAAAGCTGCGAAAGTAGAAGATGGCCGTCTGGCAGACGTTGCTCCAACTATCCTGAAGATTATGGGACTGGAAGCTCCGGCTGAAATGAACGGGAATGTTTTGATTAAGTAATTTAGATTTCTATAACTGGGAGGGCGGAGTAGAACTCCGCCTTTTTTGTCTCACATAAGTTTTATGATTCAGATTAATGATGTAGTTGTATCGCTTGATGTACTTCAGGAGAAATTTCTTTGTAACTTGGATGCCTGTAAAGGTGAATGTTGCATTGAGGGAGATGCCGGAGCACCGGTAGAACTGGATGAGGTGATGAAACTGGAGGAAGTGTTGCCGGTTATCTGGGATGAACTGGCTCCGGAAGCGCGTGCGGTGATAGAAAAACAGGGGGTGGTATATACTGACCAGGAAGGAGACTTGGTAACTTCTATTGTAAATAACAAAGACTGCGTCTTTACTTGTTATGACGAGAAAGGATGTTGCTACTGTGCTATTGAAAAAGCTTTCCGGGAAGGAAAAACAGATTTCTATAAACCGATATCATGTCATCTTTATCCTATTCGCATTGGAGATTACGGACCTTATAAAGCGGTGAATTATCATCGTTGGGATGTATGCAAGGCTGCGGTTCTGTTAGGAAAAAAAGAGAATGTCCCTGTCTATAAATTTCTGAAAGAACCTTTGATTCGTAAATTCGGTGAAGAATGGTACAAAGAACTTGAAGCTGTTGCCGAAGAATTGAAAAAGCAACATTTTATCTAAACTTCCTATTTCTTACGTGTGCCAAATACCTGATATAGCAAGATGCATAGTGCTACGGCCATTACACATACTGGTGCTATCCATGCTTCCGGATGAATGATGACCAGAAAGATGCAGGTAACGATAACGCACAATGTCAGGACAATAAGAAATAGTCTGATCTTTGCGAATAACGGGTTAGTAGTTTTCATCTTCATAGCTACTGTTTTCTATGTTTTTTGCAATATAGTGATTTAGCACTGAAAATGTTACTGTCTTTAGTCTTTATTAAGATATGGATAAAGAAAAACGCCGATCGAAGGATGCTCTTTCTCCATCGGCGTTTCCTCGTTGTAAGATGTGAGGTTGGTTTATAAAAACGTAAAATTAATATTATGTATCGATATTCGCATACGTTGCGTTTTCTTCAATAAACTCTCGGCGTGGTCCTACGTCTTCACCCATTAACATAGAGAAGATGTAGTCAGCTTCTGCAGCGTTATCGATATTCACTTGTTTCAGCATACGGTTTTCAGGGTCCATAGTTGTTTCCCACAACTGTTGGGCATTCATTTCACCCAAACCTTTGTAACGTTGTGTATGGATTGCATTTTCCGAACCGCCGCCGTAAGTATCAATAAACTTCTGGCGTTGTGCATCTGTCCAGCAATATTCTTCTACTTTACCCTTTTTGCAGAGATAGAGCGGGGGAGTAGCGATGTACAGATAACCGTTTTGAATGATCTGCGGCATATAGCGGAAGAAGAACGTCATAATCAGTGTGTCGATGTGAGAACCATCGACATCGGCATCGGTCATGATGATAATCTTGTGGTAACGCAGTTTTTCAATATTGGCCTCTTTACTGTCATCCTCGGTTCCGATAGTGACACCCAATGCGGTATAGATGTTACGGATTTCGTCACTTTCCAGCGCTTTGTGATACATCGCTTTCTCAACATTCAGAATCTTACCGCGAAGCGGAAGGATTGCCTGGAACATACGGTTACGTCCTTGCTTGGCGGTACCACCTGCCGAATCACCCTCGACGAGGAATAACTCGCATTTTGACGGATCTTTATCCGAACAGTCTGCCAGCTTACCCGGCAAACCACCACCGGACATCGGAGATTTACGTTGTACCATTTCACGGGCTTTTCTTGCTGCGTGGCGTGCTGTAGCAGCCAGGATCACTTTGTCTACAATCGTTTTTGCTTCCTTCGGATGTTCTTCCAGGTAGTATGACAAAACTTCACCTACGGCCTGGTCTACGGCACCCATGACTTCGTTGTTACCCAACTTCGTTTTCGTTTGTCCCTCAAACTGAGGTTCAGCTACTTTTACGGAAATAACAGCAGTTAGACCTTCGCGGAAGTCGTCTCCCGAGATTTCTACTTTTACCTTTTCCAACATCTTGCTGTCTTCGGCATATTTTTTCAGTGTACGGGTCAGTGCACGGCGGAAACCGGCGAGGTGCGTACCACCTTCAATCGTATTGATATTATTAACGTAAGAGTGAACGTTTTCCGAGAACCCTGTATTGTACATGATTGCTACTTCAATGGGGATTCCCTGTTTTTCGGAGTTCAGGTAAATCACGTCATTAATCAAGTGTTCGCGTGAAGACTCGATGAAACGTACAAATTCTCTCAGTCCTTCTTCCGAATAGAACTGTTCACTTTTGAAGCTACCGTCCTCATTCACTACCCGGCGATCTGTCAGCGTGATACGCAGGCCGGCGTTCAAGTAAGCCAACTCGCGTAGTCGTGAAGCCAAGATCTTGTAATCATATACCGTTTCTGTAAAAATGGTATCATCCGGCCAAAACTGTTGGCGGGTTCCCGTAATGTCGGCAGTGCCGACTTCCTTTACCGAATATAGCGGTTTGCCTATTTCATATTCCTGCTGGTAGATCTTACCGTTGCGGAATACTTGCGTAGTCATGTGAGTAGACAGCGCGTTTACACAAGACATACCTACACCGTGCAAACCTCCGGATACTTTATAGGAACCTTTGTCGAATTTACCTCCGGCGTGTAGGACAGTCATTGCTACTTCCAGTGCCGACTTCTTTTCTTTTTCATGATAGTCGACCGGAATACCGCGTCCGTTGTCCTGTACGGTGATTGAATTATCTTCGTTGATTGTCACTT
>OGOM01001936.1_pt1 | contig 13545 bp, 10 predicted proteins | sample 1552681 | NCBI WGS metagenome assembly OGOM01 (sample SAMEA2580188, study PRJEB22360) | human gut metagenome | biome: human gut; feature: human-associated habitat; material: faeces | place: Denmark | collected 2008/2010 | reverse complement strand
GTGCTGTTCGCCGCGCTGATCGGCGTGGAACCGGCGGTGGAGGCCGCCCGCGAGGCGTGGGGAGACACGACTCTGACGGCCTTGGCCCCGTTCATTCAGAAGGTCGCGGTCCCCTCCCCCACGCGCGCGCTGGAATCCTGGGACAAGCAGCTGCTCAAGGGCCTGAGGAGTCGTATCACCGCGCTGGCTGACGAGGAGACGGTGGAATCCGCCGAACCGGTGACGCTGGCCCGATTCTCCTGGCGTTCGATGATCACCATGCTGCTGGTCATCGTGGCCGTGGTCGTGGTCTTCACCCAACTGAAGCCCGAGGAGATCATCACCGCGCTGACCAACGCCAACCCGTTGATGGCGGTGGTGACGCTCGCGTTCGGTGTCTGCGGCTGGATCGGCTCGTCGATTTCGCTCGGTTCCCTGATGGCGCGGCACAAGCGTGACAATATGGGCGTCTTCATGAGCCAGGTGGCAGGCGGCTTCGCCACCGTATCCATGCCAGCCGGCGTGGGCCCCTCGTTCGTCAACCTGCAGTTCCTGCGCAAATCCGGCTATCGCAACACCCAGGCGACCGCAATTATGAGCGCCGCGCTCGTGGTGTATTACGCCGTGTACTTCTCCATGCTGGTCATCATCGGCCTGTTCACCGGCCGCAACATGTTCTCCGGCGCAATCCCGACAAACACGTTGGTTATCGTGCTGGGCGTTGTGGTCGTGGTGCTGTCCATTGCGATGATGATTCCGCCGTTGCGCCACTGGGTGACCCGTCGTCTTATGCCGCTGGCCAAGACGTATATCAACCAGCTGCTGGACGTGCTTTCCCAGCCCCGACAGCTCACAGTCAGTTGCCTGGGCGCGCTGTTCCAGAACGCGACCACTGGGCTCGCTTTCTGGGCGGCCCTGCAAGCGTTCGGCTATTCATCGAATCCGATTGAAACGACGTTCGTGTTCATGCTGGCCTATGCGTTGGGTTCCGCGGTGCCCACCCCCGGTGGTTTGGGCGGTGTGGAAGCCGCGCTGACCTTCGCATTCGTGGCGGTCGGCGTGCCTCAGGGCGTGGCCCTGTCTGCCACGTTGCTGCATCGCGTGGTGTTCTATTGGCTACGAATTCCGCTGGGCGCAGCCGCTATGAAGTGGCTTGACAAGCATAATCTTGTCTGATTCGTCTATTTTCATACCCCCTTCGGGGAAATAGATGTGAAAACCCTTATAAAACGCGGGTTTTCGCAGAAACATGCGCTAGTATCATTGATGACAACATGGACTAAGCAAAAGTGCTTGTCCCCTGACCCAAGAAGGATGCTTTATGGCATACAACAAGTCTGACCTCGTTTCGAAGATCGCCCAGAAGTCCAACCTGACCAAGGCTCAGGCCGAGGCTGCTGTTAACGCCTTCCAGGATGTGTTCGTCGAGGCCATGAAGTCCGGCGAAGGCCTGAAGCTCACCGGCCTGTTCTCCGCTGAGCGCGTCAAGCGCGCCGCTCGCACCGGCCGCAACCCGCGCACTGGCGAGCAGATTGACATTCCGGCTTCCTACGGCGTTCGTATCTCCGCTGGCTCCCTGCTGAAGAAGGCCGTCACCGAGTGACCTTCTGCTCGTAGCGATTACTTCGAGCATTACTGACGACAAAGACCCCGACCGAGATGGTCGGGGTCTTTTTGTTGTGGTGCTGTGACGTGTTGTCCAACCGTATTATTCCGGACTAGTTCAGCGCTTCCATAAGCTGCTCGAATCCCAGGGTGGGCTCGGCCTCGAAGGGATCGAGGAGTATGGCTTCCCGGCGTTCGGGGGCGGTCAGGGTCAGGTGGGTCCAGTCGGCGGAGAACTGGGCTCCGACGTTCAGGGCCGCGTCCACGAACCGGCCACGCAGGGCGGCACGGGTGTCGGTCGGCGGATTGTGCACGGCGTATTCCACGTTGTCTCCTGTCAGCAGCTCACGCATCTGGTTGCGGGCTACGAGCGAACCGTACAGGCGACCGTTGGCGATGTCGTGGTAGTCGAGCTCAAGCTGTTCCATCTGGGCGAAGGTGACGTCCGGGCGACGGCGTTTGAGCGCGTCGAACAGACGCTTCTTGGCGGCCCAGTCCACGCGGTCGGCGAGCGCATCGTATGCACCACGCTCCAGCGCGTCCAGAACGCGGCTCCACTCCCCCATAATCGTGTCGATCGTGGTGGCCGGCAGCGAACCTGCCAGCGCATCGCCATGGGTTTCGATGAAGGCCTTGACCGCCGCATAATACCGGCGCTGCAGACCCAGTGCGGACACGGATTCGCCTGATTCGAGCGTCAGTTCGGCGCGCGGATTGTCAAGGAATCGACTGACCGTGCGATTGGCGGCAGCCGGATCAGCAAAGGCATACTGCTCGAATCCGGACGGAACGCCATGGCGGAAGGCGTCTTCGATCGCGCACAGCACAAGGTGCGTGACGGCAAGCTTCATCCATGTGGACCATTGCGAACGGTTCGAGTCGCCGATGATCACATGCAGCCGGCGGAAGGAGTCGGGGTCGGCGTGCGGTTCGTCGCGCGTGTTGACCATCGGGCGGGAGCGGGTGGTGGCCGAGGAGACGGCCTCGTCCAGGAAGTCCGCGCGCTGGGTGATCTGGAAGCCGTCCGGGGTCATGCGGCCGGCACCGGTGTACAGCTGGCGGGTGATGAGGAACGGCAGCAGCTGGTGTTCGATGGTCTCCAACGGCACGAAGCGGCGGACCAGGTAGTTTTCGTGGCAGCCGAAGGCGTGGCCGGCGGAGTCGACGTTGTTTTTGAACACATGGATCGTGGCGTGTGCGCCGTAGGATTCGCGCAGCTTGCGCTGGGCCTTCAGGGCTAGGTTGCGCATCACGTGTTCGCCGGCGAGGTCCTGGGCCAGGGCCTCGCGCGGGTCGCGCGCTTCGGCGGTGGCGTATTCGGGGTGGGATCCGACGTCCAGATACAGACGTGAGCCATTGGCCAGATACGTGTTGGTGGAGCGGGAACGGGAGACGATGGGCTGGAACATGGTCATCGCCACCTGGCCGGCGTCCACGGGGCGTTCGGCACCGGTGACCGCCACGCCGTATTCGGTTTCGACGCCGAAAATACGGCAGAACCCGTCCATCTCGGCGGATGGTACGGGTTCCGTGGCGTGCAGGGAGCGGGTGCCGCTGTCACGCAGTTGGGGCATCACTCGCCGCCTTTTTGCACGAAGCTGTTGACGTATTCCTCGGCGTTGGTTTCCAAGGCGGATTCGATGTCGTCGAGGATGTCGTCCAACACGTCGGCTTGGTCGGTGGACTCGGTTTGGGCGGCGGCCTGCGTGGTGGCGAGGGCGTCGTCTTCCTGGGTCGCGGCCTGCTGTGCTTGAGGTTGTTCGAATTGTTGTGGCATGTTGTCTTCTTTTTGGGCTGTCAAACTCCCCTCAGTCAGCCTTCGGCCGACGGCTCCCCTCACCCGAGGGGATCCGGAGGAGTCAAAAAATTATCGCTGGTTGATGGAGTCGAGCCACGGATACTGCTGCAGGTAATGCTGCAGTTCGCGGATGATGAGTCCATTGGAGGCCACTACATCGTTATCGTGACGCCAGTGGATGCGTTCGCCGTCCCAACGGCTCAGCGTGCCCTGTGCCTCCCAGACCACTACGGTGCCGGCGGCGATGCCCGCGATATCCCACACGTGCAGCATCGGCTCGAAGTAGGCGTCATAGGTGCCGTCGGCCACTTTGCACAGGTCGAGCGAGACGGGGCCCACGCGCTTGATGTCGGCCGGGCGTCCGGCGAGCGAGGAGGCCACGTCGAGCGCACGCTGCGATTCGCTGGGGATGAAGGACATGCCGTAGCTCAGCACAGAACCATCCAGCGAGGAGGTCATCGACGGCACGACCTTGTCGCGCTTCTCGCCGACCGCGGTTTTGTGGATGCGCACGGCACCCGCTCCCCTGGCGGCCAGGTAGGTCAGGCCGAGGGCCGGGGCGTGCACGATGCCGATGATCGGCTTGGGCTCGTTGTCCGGGCCAAATTCGAACAGGGCGGCGGTCACCGTCCATTCGCTCATGCGACGTACGTAGTTGATCACACCGTCGATCTTGCCGATGTACCAGTAACGCTGGCCAGGGCGGCTTTCGGCGGGGCGGGTGGTCCAGAAGCCGTCGAAGTGGGCGATGTCGGCGATTCTGGCGCTCATGAAGCGCATGATCTTGTTGTCCACTTCAAGCTTGTAGCGGGGGCCACGGTCCGCGTTCTCGGTGCTCGGCTGGGCGAGGTTACGCGGATTGAGTGGGTCGTGGAGGGCATGCTGGCCGGCTTCTTCGAGCAGGCCGGCGACTTTGAGCGCAAGGTTGCGCAGGTCCTGTGGGGTCTCTTCGCGTGTTTCTTCCATAGCTACCAAGTCTATCGTTCGGCGTTGATGGCCAGCGACTTCAGCAGATCGATGGCGTGTTCGGCTGAATTGAGTTCGGTTTCGCAGTGCGCCTTGGTGAAGGCGAGCGGATCGGAGATGTCGAGGGAGAACAGGTGATGGTCGGTAGCGGCCATATGGCCGGCATTCGCTCGACCCCCTCGCCCTCGTCTGCGGCGCGCGGGTCGCGAACAGTGAGTCGGGACCAGCTGGCGGCGGCCACCTCATCGCCGAATTGCGCCACGAGTTTTGCCCTGAGCCAGGCGCGGGTGTCTTCCGGCGGTTCGGTGGTGGCGCGTGCGATGTCGGCGGCGCTCACCACCCGTTCGGTGCGGGGTTCGAGTTTGGTGAAGATGCTGTCCGCGGGGTCGAGCGCCGCCCATTTCAGGTCGATGACCTTCAGTCGCGGATCATTCCATCCGTTGGCCACGCCGGGTGCGGACGTTGTGGTGATTTTGCGGCGCAGTTTTTCGAGCAGCTGCCATTTGAGCAGCCATTCGATGCGGCTGGGCTCCGCCGGCCTCGCCAGCAGTTTGTCTGACCCGCCGACATCGCGCCTCATCCTGCGCGCTCCTGCTGCCGCATCGCCATAATGGATGTGGTGGATTTGTCCGGCCAGGCGGGTTCGCCGGCGGTGTCGGTACCTTCGACCAGTGCGGCAACCTGGTAGACGGCTTGGCGCAGTTTGAGCTGGATAAGCCATGCGTTGGTTTCGCCGCCGTTGGCCAGCGGCAAGATTGCCCCCAGCGTCAGGTCGCGGGAAACGGTGTGTATGGCCTCGACTGGGTCAGACAGTTCGAGTTCGTCGAGGAAGGCGTTCAGGTCGAATCCGGCCTCGTCCGCATGTTCGAGCAGCCACAGCAGCATGCTCGTGGTGCCGAGTTTCAGTGCCTGCGGCACCTCCATGCGATTGGCGTCGCCGACGATGACGTGCAGACGGCGGTATGCATCGGTGGAGTGGGATTCGTCGCGCGTATTGATGATCGGGCGTTCGAAGGTGGTTTGCAGGCCGACTTTGGCGTGGATGTAGTCGGCGCGCTGGCTGAGCTGGTAGCCCGGAATCTCGCTGTTCTCGCCAATCCCTACGCGGCCGGAGCCGGCGTAGATCTGGCGGGTGACGAAGTGGAGGGTCATCAGGCGTGTGACCAAGTCGAATGGCACCGCGCGGGCCATCATATAGTTCTCGTGCGTGCCCCAGCAGGAGCCCTTGCCATCCACATTGTTGCGATGCAGGGCAATGGGAGTGCCAGTCTGTTTGCGGGCGTGTTCGGTGGCGGCCTGCATGATGAGGTCTCCGGCGTGGTCGTATCGGACCGCTTCGAACGGGTCGGTGGTTTCCGGCGCCGAGTATTCGGGGTGGGCGTGGTCCACATAGACGCGGCCGCCGTTGGGGGCGATCACGTTGGTGATGTTGAGCTGCGGGGCGTCGGTGAGCATGTCCGGGCGGGCGGCGGCGCGTTCGAGACGGGTGCCGCGCGCGTCGTTGACCGGGTCCTCCTGCCGGTAGTCCCAGCGGATGGATTTGCTGTGGCTGTCCGCGGCGCCATTCACCACGTCGAAGGACAGTTGCACCGGATTGTAGCGGTCCGGGGTGTTCAGGGATACCGCGTATTCGGTTTCGGTGCCCATCACTCGTTTAACGGTCATGTAGTGCTCCTTGAGCTTGAGCTATTCGGCGGTGCGGATGCGGCGGATCGGGTCCATGCCGTTGATGCGCGACCATTGTTCGGGGTCCACGTCGGCCATGGAATCGCGGGTCTCGCGGTATTCGTCTTCCACGGCGGCAGCGAGCAGCGGCACGGTGAGTGCCACGTCCAAGCCGGTTTCGATGGATTCCTTGACCGCTCGGGTCTTGGCCCGGTCCACGATGTTCTTGAGCATCGCGCCGGAGACCACGTCGGCCAGGAACAACGCATGCCACTGGCCGTTCTCCTCCTGCACGTCGCATAGATGGCGGCGTTCGGAGGTTCCGTAGATGTCATGCACCAGCACGGCGGACAAGGCGTGCGCGTCGACGCCATCTTCCAGAGGCAGGTCGTCGGTGAGGTAATGGTCCACGATGGCGATGGCCTGATTGGTTTTGGGCCGGCCGACGCGAATCTTGACGTCGAGACGCCCCGGTCGCAACACAGCCGGATCGATCATGTCCACGCGGTTGGAAGCACCGATTACCATCACATTGTCGAGTGATTCCACGCCGTCGAGTTCGGAGAGGAACTGGGGCACAATCGTGGTCTCCACATCGGAGGAGACGCCGGAGCCGCGGGTGCGTAGCAGCGAATCCATCTCATCGATGAACACGACCACCGGATTGCCGTCCGCGGCGCGTTCACGGGCGCGCTGGAAAATCAGGCGAATCAGTCGTTCGGATTCACCGACGTATTTGTTGAGCAGTTCCGGGCCCTTGACGGACAGGAACACGCCCTTGACATGGGTTTCGGCCGGACTGATTGCGCCGTCGCCATTCGAATCGTAACCACCCTCGCATAGGGCGTTCGCCACGGCCTTGGCAATCATCGTCTTGCCGTTGCCGGGCGGACCGTACAGCAGCACGCCCTTTGGCGGCTTCAAATCGTAGCGCTCAAACAGCGCACGATGCTGGAACGGCAGTTGGACGGCGTCCCTGATACGACCGATCTCACTATCCAGGCCGCCGATGTCGGCGAACGTGACATCCGGGGTCTCCTCCAGCACCAGATCCTTGTCGCCCTCGGCGGACAGCGCTTCGATGGCGAGGCGGACGGACGGATCGACGATAATACGGTCGCCCTGATTGATGCCCGCATACGCGAGCGCGCCGGAACGGCGGATGAGCACGGGATTGCCGGAGGCGTCGGTAACGATCAGTCGACCGTCGTCAAGTACCTGCTTGACACTGCGAATCTGGCCCACGGTGTCAGCATCGCGCTGCTCGACCAGCACGAGCTTCTCGTTGAGCATCACGGTGGCCCCGGCGGTCAGGCGGGCGGCGTTGACGTTGGAGGCCACAGGCACCACCATGCGGCGGGTGCCGGAAATGACTTCGGCCGACGCGTGCTGGATGCCGTCTTCATCGGTGCGGGTGGAATCGACCTTGACCATGGTGGCGAAGGTGAGCGGCGGCTGAGCGAGCTGGGCGAGCTGTGACTTCGCCTTGGTCAGTTCCTTGCCGGCGCGGCTCAGCGCTTCGGCGAGCGCATGGTTCTTGGCCATCAGGCGATCGTTCAGCGCGGCGAGATCTTCGGTGTCGCTCATGCGGGTTCTTCGCTTCCCTTCTATCCGGGATTTTCGGCAACTTATGGCAGTCGGCAGACCCTATTCGTTGCCGTCGGCGGATTTCCTGTTACGTATAACAGTACGCACTTTTCGCACCACGAACCATACGATGACCACAATCACGGCCGCGATGACCACGTCCTCGAACACGCCGAGCGCGCCTTGAATCGAGCACCACTGGTCGCCGAGCAGGTAACCGGCGGAAACGAGGATGGTGTTCCACACGGCCGAGCCGAGCAGGGTCCAGCCGGTGAAGTGCAGGAAGTTCATGCGGTTGAATCCGGCGGGAATCGAAATCAGCGAGCGTACCACGGGAATCACGCGGCCGATGAGCACCGACCATGTGCCGTATTTGGTGAACCAGTCGTTGGCTTTGCTCACGTCTTTGCGGCTGACGCCGGGGATTTTGTCTGCCGCGAGATTGATGCGATGCAGGCCCACCCAGCGGGAGATGCCGTACAAGGTCCAGGCACCCAGTACGGAGCCGATGGTGGCCCAGATGATTGCGCCCGGCAAACTCAAGGTGCCGCGTGCGGCGGTGAAGCCGGAGAGCGGAAGGATGACTTCGGACGGGATGGGCGGGAAGATGGATTCGAGGGCGATGGCCAAGGCCACGCCGATCCCGCCGATGGTTTCCATCAGCATGATCAGCCAGTCGGTGATGGTGCCGATCAAGCCGGGTTCGGTGGTGGTGCAGATGGGTGTGGGGTCGGTTGCAAGAATAGTGGCGGCTGCCATGGAAAAACTCATAGAGGGCATTGTCCCAAGGTTTTCCAAGAATCAGAAGCATGACGCAAGAAGATGTGCATTTTATTGACAAGTCCGCCGAGAGCGAAGTTGGGAGCCCGGTTGGTTCTGCGGTTTCTGTGCCGACGCTGAGCGAGCCCGGCCTGCTGGTTATGGATGTGGACTCCACGCTCATTGACGAAGAGGTTATCGACGAGTTGGGCGTGGTGGCTGGCTGCGGTGAGGAGATTGCCGGAGTGACCGCACGCGCCATGCGCGGCGAACTGGAGTTCTGCGATGCGCTGCGCGCACGAGTGGCCCTGTTGGAGGGCCTGCCGATCTCCGTGTTCGACACGGTGCATGACAAGCTGCATTTCACCAAGGGTGCGCTGGAGCTTATCGACACGCTGCATGAACACGGTTGGAAGATCGGCGTGGTGTCCGGAGGCTTCCATGAAGTGGTTGACAGGTTGGCGGCCGAGAGCCATATCGACTATTGGATTGCCAACCGGCTTGAGGTTGAGGACGGTCATCTGACCGGCAAAGTGCTTGGTGAGATCGTATGCAAGACCGTGAAGTTGCACGCCTTGCAGACATGGGCGGACCGTTTGGGTATTCCGATGAGCCAGACCGTGGCTGTGGGCGATGGCGCCAACGATATTCCGATGATTCAGGCCGCCGGTCTGGGTCTCGCGTTCTGTGCCAAGCCAAAGACCCAGCTCGCCGCCGACAAAGCCATCAACGACCGCGACCTAACCCACGTACTCGATTACCTGCGCCGGTAAAATTTTACCGACCTCGGCTCCGGCACTTATAGTTGAGCCATGACTACTTCAGGCGCAGAACAGTTGACGCTTGCGGGGCTGGCTCCCCGCAAGCGGCGTAAACGTGCGCCTGCGGAGCATACGCCGGCCGAGCAGCATCCCATAGCGCAAGTCGTGCTGAATGTGCAGGCGCTCCACCTCGGTCAGACATTCGATTACTTCATTGATGAAAAAGACAGCGAGGCCGCACAACCGGGTGTGCTGGTGCGCGTGCGGTTTGGCAGTCAGAGGGTCAGCGGTGTGATTTGGGCACGCACCGATACCAGTGATACGCCGCGCTCTTCGATTCGCTATATCGAGCGAGTGCTAAGCCCCGATGTACTGGTTCCCGCTTCGATGCGCGAGGATATCGGTCTGGTTGCCAAAGCCTATGGCGGCACACGGGCCAATATTCTGCGTTTCGCCGTGCCACCGCGCGTGGCCAAGGTGGAGACCGAGCAGCGGTTGGCCGCGTCGTTCCGTCGGCCGGTCGGCGGCTCATTGCCGGATAATACGCAAGGCGGTTTTGCCGGGCGTGGCACCAATCCCGATGGGACCAAACCTGCTGGCTCTACCTTTGCCGTTGCTAGCACCGTTTCGGAGGGAGCTGCGCAGGGGTATCGTCGTCTGACCGCCAATTACGCCGATGTCAATGTGCTTCATGATGCGCTTACCGGTCAACGTTTCCAATCTTTTGTGTTTGATTCGTTGCCCGGTGCACAGGAGTGGCAACGAAACATGGCATGGATGGTGGCCACTGCGTTGAGTGCCGGTAAAGCTGCCGTGGTTGAATTGCCCACCATGCGCGAGGTCGAAGACCTGATGCCTATGCTGCGCAATTATGGGCTCAAACCGTTCGCCCCTGCTCCGGCCGGCGGCTGGGTGGGCGACGTCGCCGTGCTTAACGCGGAGACCATGCCCGCGGCCGACCGGTATCGCACGTATCTGGCTGTGGCGTTGGGCCAGGTGAAGGTGGTGATCGGCACCCGTGCGGTGATGTATGCGCCGGTTGAAGGCCCGGCACTGTTCGCCATTCTGGAGGATGCCGCCTATCAGAACATGGACGGTATGATGCCGTATCCACAGGCTCGCGGCGTGATGCGGTTGCGCGCCAAGTCCCATGGCGGCGTATTCGTGGCCATGGCCAATGCGCGCACTCCGCAAAGTCAGTGGGAAAACACCGGTCCAGGTACGGTGGAAACTCCGGTGAGCGGCTATTCCACCGCGATTCATCCGCTTGCCTCGCCACTGAAGGATGCGACGCCTTGGGTGCGTTGGCTCAATCGCGATGAGCTTGCGCGTCTCGCTGACCCGTCCATCGGGGCGCGCGTGCCGCATACGGCCGTCCGCGTGCTATCTAAGGCTTTGGAAAGTGGCCCCGTGCTGCTATCCATTCCGCAAGACAATGTCAGTGAGACCTTGAGCTGTGCGAAATGCCATCGTCAGGTGCGTTGTGCCAAGTGTTCCGGACCGTTGCAACTGCCGGCCGACCGCCGGGATTCTACACCGCGATGCCGCTGGTGTGGGGCTGCCGCCATCAACTGGAAGTGCCCGGGCTGTGGGCATGAACGTATGCGTGTGGTGCGCGTGGGTGCTGCAGGCACTGCGGCTGAACTGGCCGGGTTGTTCCGCGGCGTGCCAGTAGTTTTGTCCAGCAAGACGCAGGGTCTGGTGCGCGATGTAGCTTGCCAGCCGATGATTGTCATCGCCACTCCCGGTTTCGAACCGCGCGTGCGTCCGGTCAGTGCCGAGCAGGGATCGGCTGGCCATGAGTATCGTGCCGTGGCCGTGCTCGACGCTTGGACCAGCTTGTATGCGTTGGGCGTGGATGCTCGGTTGGATACGTTGACCGCGTGGATGCGTGCGATGTCGTTGTGCGCGCCGCGTTCCCGTGGCGGCCAGGCGTTGATTCTCGGCGAGACCGACCCGGCCATCGCCCAATCGCTGATGCTCTGGGATTCGAGGATTCTTGCAGCCAAGGATCTCGAGGAGCGTGTGGAGACCGGTATGCCGCCGGCCGTGGCCGCCGCCTGCGTGTGGGGCCGCCGTGATGCGGTGATGACGCTGATGCAGCGTATCGGCGCGCTGGGCGGCGATTGGACGGCCTGCGGCGAGTTGCCCGGCATGTTGGGCCCGGTGCCGATCGCGCAACCGGACACGGTTGATGCCAGGGAGCTCGAAGCCACGGCCGACCGGGTGAAGGCAGTAATCCGTGTGCCACAGAGTCGGCGAGCCGAACTGGCGGGCCGACTGCACCGGGGAAACGCCCCTCCTCTCCGGATCCCACGCTCCGGAGCGGGGCGGGCCGCCCGCCTGCACCGGGAAACCGCTCGTCATGTGGCGTCCCGCGAGCCCGGCGAGCTTCGCTTCCGAGTAGATCCCAAGGACCTGATCTAATCGTCTTCAACACGTGAAACGATAATTACAGAACGAACATCGCTAGAAGGAGGACACTATGAAGGGTTGGCCTGGAGAGCCGGATATGGATTACGACGTGCTGGTCGCGGATGGCGAGGCCGCTGCGAACGCCGGCAAGCCGATCACCGACGTGATCTTCGATTTCGGCAACGTGCTGATTTACTGGGATCCGGTCGCCGTACTCATCCCCCGCTACAGCCAGAAGACCATCGACGAATTCCTCGACAACGACATCTCCGGCTTCTACGATGTCAACGACCTGATGGACGGCGGCACCAGCACCGACGAGGCCATCGCCATCATGCGCCGTGACAAGGGCGATAAGTGGGCGGACATCCTCGACTACTACATCAAGAACTTCCGCGACTCCCTGACCGGCATCGTGCCGGGCGCGCGCGTGCTGGTCAATGACCTGAAGGCCGCCGGCATCGGCGTGTGGGGCCTGAGCAACTGGGAATCCAGCACGTTCCACGTGGCCGAGGAACAGTGCGATATTCTGCAGCAGCTTGATGGCAAGCTCGTCTCCGGTTTTGTCAAGCTGCGCAAGCCACACAAGGAAATCTACGAGGCCGCGTTGAACCAGTTCGGCATCAATGCCGATGGCGCGTTGTTCATCGACGACAAGGCCATGAACATCGTCGGCTCGAATGCGGCCGGCATCCGTGGCGTACGTTTCCAGGATCCGGTCAAGCTGCGTGAACTGCTCATCGCCAATGGCGTGAACATTCCGGCCGTGCAGTGAGCATCGACGTTTTAAGGAGGACCATGCTCAAACTCGTGTTCGCCGGCACCCCCGATGTAGCGGTGCCCTCGCTCAAGGCCTTTGCCGCCGATCCACGTTTTGATGTGGTCGGCGTCATCACCCGCCCCGACGCGCCTACCGGCCGCGGCCGCAAGCTCACGCCCAGCCCGGTCAAGGCGAAGGCTCTGGAACTCGGGCTGCCCGTCATCGATCTCAAACCCCGCTCCCCCGAATTCATGGAGGCGCTGAACGACCTGCATGCGGATATCGCCGCTGTCATCGCCTATGGCAATATCCTGCCTAAGAACGTACTCGACGCAGTACCCATGGGCTGGTACAACCTGCATTTCTCCAACTTGCCGAAGTGGCGTGGCGCCGCTCCCGCCCAGCGTGCGATTTGGGCGGGCGACCCGACCACCGGCGCCGACGTGTTCAAGGTCGGCGAGGGTTTGGACGATGGCCCGATCGTCGCTTCCCTGACCATCGAGCTGACCGGCCGTGAGACCTCCGGCGAACTCCTCGACCGTCTGGCCGAGGAAGGCGCACCCATGTATGTGGATGCCTTGGCCGCCGTGGGTGAAGGCACTGCCACATTCACCGCGCAACCGGCCGAAGGCCTAGAATACGCGCACAAAATCACGGTGGAAGATGCTCGTATCAGCTGGACGGACGAGGCCGAGGCCATCGACCGTCAGGTTCGCGCCTGCACGCCACATCCCGGGGCATGGACCGAACTGTTTGCGGAGGGGCCAATCGCCGATAATGACGAGCCGGCCGCCAAACCCCTCACCCTGCATATTCTCGCCGCGCAACCGGCCGACCAGTCCAATCCCAACACTCCGGCCGAGCTTCAGCCCGGCGAGCTGAAGGTGAGCAAGAAGAACGTGTGGGTTGGTACCGGCAGCACGCCGCTGGAACTCACCCAAGTCAAGGCGCAGGGCAAGAAGGCCATGCGCGCCGCCCACTGGGCACGAGGAGCGCGCCTCTCCCCCGCCGCCTGCGTGCGATAACAAGCAATATCGCTCCCGCCCGGAAGCACAGCAAAAAGCCCGGCATCTTCGCGAGGAAGATACCGGGCTTTTCAGCTATGCAATCGGCGATCAGTCGAGACCGGAGAGCTTGTTGATCAGCTCCGGGTCACGCGTCGCACCCTTGTCGGCCGAGCGGGCGAAGGCGGCGTACGCCTTCAGCGCCTGGGAGACGTGGCGGTTGCGGTGAGCGCCGCGGAAATGCTG
>OGOM01001895.1_pt1 | contig 13776 bp, 5 predicted proteins | sample 1552681 | NCBI WGS metagenome assembly OGOM01 (sample SAMEA2580188, study PRJEB22360) | human gut metagenome | biome: human gut; feature: human-associated habitat; material: faeces | place: Denmark | collected 2008/2010 | reverse complement strand
AATTCTACATTCGCGGTGTGAGTACCTTTGGCGGACGAGCCACTCCTTTAATACTTTTGGATGATGTAGAAATTTCTACGGCAGACCTGAATAATATTCCGGCTGAAACGATCGAAAGTTTCTCTATTTTGAAAGATGCTTCTGCGACCGCTATCTACGGTGCCCGTGGTGCCAACGGCGTTATGCTCATCACTACCAAGACCGGTAAAGAAAACGAGAAAACCAGAATTAACGTCACGGTTGAGAACTCTTTCAATAAACCGATGAACTTCCCCGACTTTGTAAATGGTGCCACTTGGATGGAAATGTACAACGAAGCCCAATTGACACGTAATCCGGGAGCGACCCCAAAATATTCGCAACTTGACATCGACAACACACGCAACCAAGTTAATCCTTACATTTATCCGGATGTACAATGGAAAGACGTCATCTTCAAAAACATGAATATGAATCAGCGTGCCAATGTCAACATCTCAGGCGGTGGTTCAAAAGCATCTTATTATATGAGCTTGCAAGCCAATCACGATACAGGTTTGCTGGATACAAAGAAAGTATATTCGTATAATAATAATATAAACAATTGGGGATATAATTTCCAAAACAATATCTCTTACAAAATAACATCTACAACTAAAATCGATTTACACATGAACGCCCAGATTCGTAACAAGAAGGGACCGAACTACAGTACTTCCGATTTATTCGCTCAGATGTTGTATTGTAATCCTATTAACTTCCCCGTTACTTTCCCGGCACAACCCGGAGACACACATATCCGTTTTGGTAATGCTATATGGACAGGATCTTCGGTACGTACCAACCCATATGCTTATATGTTGAGTTCATTCAAGGAATATAATGAGAACACACTCAATACTTCTTTAAAAATCAACCAAAAACTTGATTTCGTAACTAAGGGGTTAAGCGTACAAGCAATGGTCAATTGGAAGAATTGGGCTTCATCTTCCTACAACCGGACGATCGAACCTTATTATTATGGTATTAAAGGAGGAAGTTATAACCCTTCAAATCCTACTGATTATGAAATTGAACGCCTGGGAACATCAGGAACTGACTATCTGAAAACATCAGATATAAGCAAAGCTTCCGACCAGACTTTCTATCTGGACGCCCGCGTGAATTATGACCGCCAGTTCAATCTACATCATGTAACAGGAATGCTGATGTATATGCAACGTGAATATCGTAGTAGCGTACTACCCGAACGCAATCAAGGATTCTCAGGACGTTTTACTTACGACTACGGTCAGCGCTATCTGGTAGAACTGAATTTCGGTTATAACGGAACAGAACGTCTGGCCAAGAAAGAACGTTTCGAATTCTTCCCCGCCGTATCTCTAGGCTGGGTAATCAGTAACGAAAAGTTCTTTGAACCGATGACCAAATATATAGATAACCTGAAAATCAGAGGATCTTATGGTCTGGTAGGTAGTGACGAAACCGGACTTTCTGCCGGTGCACAACACTTCCTGTACATCGACCAGGTATCGCTCAATAACATAGGCTTCACTACCGGTGTAGATATGAACTATACCTTATATGGTCCTTTAGTAACCAATTATGCAGTTGTTAATGGCGGTTGGGAACGCGTAAAGAAACTGGATATAGGTATCGACCTCGAATTATTCCGCCAGTTGACTATTACTGCCGATTATTTTAATGAGAAACGTTACAATATCCTGCTCCACCGCGAAGCATGGCCGGAATCTCTTGGATATTATACAGCTAAACCTTGGAGCAATAAAGGTAAAGTTGATAACTGGGGTATTGAACTAAGTGTAAACTGGAGAAAAGAATTCACAAAAGATTTATATGTAGATTTCCGTGGAAACTTCACATATACTGAAAACAAATATGTCAACCTGGATGAACCGGTTTATCCGTATGTATGGAAAACATCTACAGGCAAACCGTTAAGCCGCACAACCGGATATATCGCCCAAGGATTATTCAGCAGTCAGGAAGAAATCGATAATAGCCCGACACAGAATCTTGGTAGTACTGTTAAACCGGGAGACATAAAATACCGTGATGTAAACGGAGATGGTAAAATAGATGGCAGTGACCAAGTAATGATCTCTCCTTATGGAACTACCCCCCGCATCCAATATGGTTTGGGAATGAATGTAACCTATAAAAAATTCGATTTCGGTGTATTCTTCAATGGGTCGGCTAAACGCACTATCATGATTAGCGGTATTTCACCATTCGGCCAAAGTGACTATAATGTCATGCAATTCATTGCAGATGACTACTGGTCTGAGTCAAATCCCAATCCAAATGCTAAATATCCGCGCTTAGGATTGACTAGTTCACAAACAGCCAATAATACAGTAGCTAGTACTTACTGGATGCGTAACGGTAATTTCATCCGTTTCAAGACACTGGAACTGGGATATAAATTCAAATATGGACGCGTATACCTGAACGGTGACAATATAGCCGTATTCAGTCCGTTCAAGCTATGGGACCCAGAACTATCATGGAATGCTTATCCTTTGCAGCGTACATTCAACATCGGAGTACAACTTAATTTCTAATATATGAACCTAAATACGAGATAAATATGAGACTTATAGATAAAATAAAAAAGATGGGTAGTCTGTTAATACTCTCTACGTGTTGCCTGACATCTTGCAATTTCCTAGATGTAGTACCTCCCGAACAAGCAGGTCTGGGAGATGCCGTTAAAAAGCCGGAAAGTACACTTGGCTTCCTCTACTCATGCTATGCAGGAATCAAAGGTTCATCCAACCCAATTACTTATACCGGAATGGAAGCTGCATCTACTGATGAATTTGTATTCCCGGAATTATGGGGACACAGCGGACAGCGTGCCGGTTGGGGACTGCTGACTCCGGAATCTCCCGGAGACTGGAAATGGGGTAATATCTACCGCTATATCGGACAATGTTATCTGTTTCTGTCCCAATTACCAAATGCCCTCGATGTATCGGAAGTACAAAAAAGAGAATGGACTGCCGAAGCCAATTTCCTAATTGCTTACTATCATTTCCTGATATTAGAATACTATGGCCCGTGCCCTATCACTGATTCATACATTGATATGGATACACCGAACAATGAATATCACGGACGTTATCACTTTGATTACGTAACAAGCTGGATTTCCATGAAACTGGACGAAGCAGCTAAAGATCTTCCGGCCTCCCGTATCGGTTCGGAATGGGGACGTGCAACTTCCACTATTGCAAAAGCAGTAAAAGCACGCTTGTTGCTCTATGCAGCTTCTGACTTATGGAATGGGAAATTCCCTTATCCGGATTGGAAAAACAAGAATTTCGAAACACCGGGATATGGGAAAGAATTAGTCAGCCAGGTTTATGATCCCGATAAATGGGAACGCGCACTGACTGCTTGTAAAGACGCACTGGAATGGGCAGAAGGAGAAGGCGGATGCGGACTGATGACTACTAAAGAAAGTGCAATCCTTATGGGTAATCAAGGACTTAATCTAGGAGAGCTTGATGTTCCCGTAGACGGAGTTACCGAAGAATTCAAAAAACATGTTTATTTGATGCGTTATCTCGTAACTAGCCGTTACTCGGATGGTAACCGTGAAATGATATGGGGACTTGCAGATGACGGCGGTGTAGTAATGGCTTCTTTACCAGTACACGTGGTAAAAGTAGACGGAGGCCCTTGGAGAAGTGGATATAGCGGCTACTCTCCTTTATTAAACAGTGTAGAGCGATTCTATACCAAAGAAGGAGAATTACCTCGAATTGCTGCCAATAAAGGGACTTTCGCAGAAGAAGATTCATGGTATGAATCTGCAGGAAGAAGCAATGCGGATATTATCAAGTTAAATACCAACCGCGAACCACGATTCTATGCATGGCTTTCATTTGACGGAGACCAATACAGCCCACGAATTTCAGGCGGCAAACCTCTGGTACTCAATCTTAAGAAAGGCGAAGCACAAGGTTGGAACAGAACTGAATTCGCCCGTGATCACTGTGTCACAGGATACATGTCAAAGAAATTTATCCAGCCCGACCTGAACTGGGGTACAAACTGGAGTAACAACGAAAAAAGCTATCCACGTCCTCTCTTCCGCTTGGCAGAACTTTACCTAAGTGTAGCCGAATGTTTGGCTGCTTTAGACAGACCCAAAGAAGCACTTACGTATCTGAACGTAGTTCGTGAACGTGCCGGTATACCGGACGTAACAGAAGAAATGCTGAATGATATGCCGGCCATGGATTGGATACGCAACGAACGTTTTGTAGAACTATGGGGAGAAGGTCTACGCTATTATGACGCACGACGTTGGATGATTGCCCCTGAAGTTTTTGCAGCTGGCGTACGTAAAGGGTTGAATATGGAACAAGTAGAAGAACCTACTTTCGAAGAGTTAAATCAACCTGTTATTGTAAATCAAGATTACAAATGGGAAAACCGTATGTATCTGGCACCTATATTTGCGAACGAAACATACAAGAATCCACAAATGGTTCAAGCACCCGAATATTAATCTTTAAACTGTTTACAAATTATGAAACAAATATTATACTCACTTCTTTTCTTGGGTTCACTCGCCACATTTACCGGATGTGAAGAAGCTGACTACCAAGAACTGATACCCCAAGAGTACAACAAGATTCTTTATTTAAAGAATAGTGGACAGAACGATCTGGTACTCTTCAACGATGGACAACAAGTAAAATATTCTATTACTGTAGTCAAATCCGGAAGCGATCCTTCCGCTACGGCCCAAGTCAGACTAAGCACATTATCTCAGACCGAAATTGATAATGAATCACGTTACAAAGGCAACAACTATGTTGTATTGAACAGTGATTGTTATACTTTCCGGAATAAGGATATTAGTTTCGAATCCTCAGATACCTATAAAATAGAAGAGTTTACATTAAATCCGGAAAAAATAACAGAACAGGTGGAAGCGGAAGCTAATGCCAACAGCATCTTTATTTTGCCTATCCGCTTAACCAGTAAAACTGATTCTGTCAATTTTGAGCAAAGAGACTTAATTCTTAAACCTCAAGTGAAACAGCTAGGTATCAAATTTGAGAAATCATCCACAATGATAGACCTGGGAATTAATAAGGAAGAAGAAATTATTGCTGAAATCAAAGTCTCCATGACATCCGGAGTCATCAACCAGTGGAATTTTACGGCCGGTATAACAGCCAGCACTGACCAAACAGAAATAGATGCATACAATACGGCCCAAGGAACAGATTACAAAGCAGTTCCGGAAGGAGCATTTTATCAACTGGAAGATTTGATATTCAGTTCCGGAATTAGTGAAAGCGTCGGGGTTTTAGTAGTAGACCGTTCTAAATTGACTAAAGGGGCGACTTATTTAATTCCACTACAACTTGAACAAAGTGAAGATCTTGAAACTATTACCTCGGACACTAAAAAACATTATGTAATCTTGAAGTATATGTTCGATATGGTGGATGATAAGATTGACTTGACAGATAAAATTACTGATCCGTTGAGCTGTGGAGCTAATTCACTAAGTTTTCTTTACGATGACGATACCAGTACAGCTTATGAAACCAAATATCAATCAGCAAGCGGAAATGCTCAGTATGGACAACCTATTGACATTAATTTAGGTAAAGAAATGAGAGCTATCATGTTTGAGTATATTACAAAAGGTTGGAATAACTCAGGACCTAAAGTAATTAAGTTATTTACTAGTAATGACGGAACAAACTGGAATGAGTTTGTCGAAATAAACGAAGGATTACCAACATCAAGTGAAGGAGGAAAAACATATACCTCAAAAGTATTTACGTCGCCTAATCCTTTCAGCTATCTAAGATTGACAGTAATGGAGTCTTATTTAGGAAATTGTATAGGAGAATTCCAGCCAGGTAGTACTTCATGGTATGCATGTTGGGGAATGGCCGAACTTAAATTATGGGGAATGTAATCACTAAAGTTAATACATAGGAAACGTTCTTATTATTTATAGAGCGGTTTCCTATACAAATCCAATAACTTATGAAATATATACATTTATATTTAACATACTTCTTATGTCTAATAACATCCTTAATATATACCGGATGTAAGGACGATGAGAGTGAACTGATTCCAAATACATTTGAAATCAGCAGTAGTGACCTGAACAAAGAGATTGACTTTAGAAGCACTACAATGTCAATCCCGGTAAAAACAAATCTGCGAACCAGCCAATGGAGTGTCAATTCCGACGAAAAATGGGCTACAGCTTTCCAACAGGATGATAAAATAATGCTTTCTATCCTTGATAATCAAGGAAAAACAAAACGTTATGCCAAATTAGCTGTTAAATCTGAGTTGGGCAATTATACCATTAATTTAACCCAATATGGAGTTAATGATGTTGATTTCAGAAACGACACTCAAATAGCCATAGTAAGTGGAAATGCTATCTCACAAGGAGATAACTGGAGCATCGAAAAGACATTCGACGGAATCAAAGGTTCACAGACACAAGGTGATGGATATCATTATCATTCTCCTTGGGATAATACGACTCATCCATTGCCTATAGATCTAGAATATACACTTCAAGGAGATAAACAAGTCGATTATTTTATCTATTATCCTAGAAACGGAAACGGAAACTTCGGAGCAGTCGATGTTTACGTTCAAACAGCGGATAACCCGAATTATGTTCTTGCAGGTACTTATGATTTCGGACAGCAGGGCGGGTTTGACGGCAAGACCGGAATACTAACTAAAACGGTCAAAGCCACTAAAGTTAAAATCACCGTTAAGACGGGTTTAGGAGGCTTCGCCAGTTGTGGAGAAATGGAGTTTTTTGAAAAAGCAAACTACAGAGATTTGAATGATCCACTCCTGACTGTCTTTACAGATCTTACTTGTAGTTCCTTGAAAGAAGGAGTTACCGACGAAGAAATCGATGCATTGGAAAGTGAAACTTTCAGACGTGTGGCCCATGCCTTAAAAGATAACACTTATGACGAATGGGAGAAAGATTTCCGTATACGCGAATATAAAGCATATAGCAATATCGATTACTGGGCAACAAGACTACAAACAAAGAAATACAGTAATCTAGACAATCCGACCGGAATCTACGTCAACAAAGATGAAGAAATCATAGTATTAGTAGGTAATATCCCGGAAGGACAAAAAGTATCATTACAATGTATTTGGGAGGAGAATGTCTATACAAGCGGTAGTTCCACTGACTACTACAAGCAAACACAAGCAACCGGAACGACCTACTCTTTGGAAGAAGGGGTTAACTTATTAAAAATGCAAGGTCCCGGTCAATTGTTCGTTATGTACAATGTGGATGGAGAACAGTTGCTTAACAACCCTGCTCCTATCAAAATACATATTCCTCTAGGACACGGTGTAGTTAATGGTTTCTTCGATTTGGAAGAACACAAGACAGATGCTAAATATGCAGAATTAATCAGTAAAGCCACCCACAAATATTTCTGTGTACGTGGAGAACGAATGATGTTCTATTTCCATCGTCTGAAAATGTTGGATGCTGCTCCGACTGAAATTTTATCCGCTATTCATCTTTGGGATGACATTGTCGGTTGGGAACAATCGTTAATGGGAATCTCTCAATACAGACAGGACGGAAAAATCAATAACCACATGTTTGCCATTTCTCCTGAAGGTTCGTATATGTGGGCATCTGATTATCGCATGGGATTCGTATATACGTATCTGAAAAATATTCTTTTACGTGAAAATGTAATGGCAGCAGAAGATAATGCTTGGGGACCTGCCCACGAAATGGGACACGTACATCAAGCAGCTATTAACTGGCCGTCGTCCACCGAATCATCCAACAATCTGTTCTCTAATTACGTAATTCGCAGATTAGGAAAATATAAGTCACGCGGACGAGGCTTGACATCTTTAGCCAATGCAATTTATAGAGATAAGCAGGTATGGTGGAATATGGGTACTTCTACTCACCAGAATGAAGATACTGAGATTCACATGCGTATGAATTGGCAGCTATGGATCTATTATGACTTATGTAAAGGTAACGAACAGGAAGCTAAATTCTGGCCTAAAGTATTCGATATCATGCGTACAACATATAAAGATGTGCCAGAAAGCGATCCGGGAGCAAGACAATTGGCTTTCGTCAAAGCTGTATGCGAAGCTGCCCAGGAAGACCTTACGGATTTCTTCGAAACATGGGGATTCTTCAAAACTGTAGATAATGTAAAAGTAGAACAATACGGTACATGGACTTATACAGTGACTGACAAGATGATAGCAGATACTAAAGCATGGATTAAAACTCAGAATTATCCGAAGGCCGCTCCAATACAATATATTGAAGATCGTAAAATTTCAGATTTTACATCCGGCGACTACCGATATAAAGAGGTTGGAGACTTAGGATATTATACCCAGTTCCAGAACAATGAAAAGATTACTAAAACTCCAACCTATACAATGGTGGCATCTGTGACAGGAAGTGAAATCACAATTAAGAATGGAGAACAAGCCGTAGCCTTCGAAGTAAGAAAGCAATCAACAGACGGTACTATGGGCGAAGTTGTTTATTTCTCTAACTTCTTAAAATTCAGTGTACCGAGAAATATTCCTTTAATCCGTACAGGCATTTATGCCGTGCAGGCTGATGGAGAACGTATTCTTGTGAATAAAGAATAAGTTGCATTTCACGATAATTATTTATAAAAATGGCAGGTAATATATGCCTGCCATTTTTATTACCTTTATAACGCACAATCTATATCAATAACACAATCAGACTTATATGAAAACATTCCACAAGTTTACCCTCCTGTTTCTATTTCTCTCTATTTTCAATGCAACACTTTCTTGCAGTTCCAACGACAAAACACTGCCTCAGCCTATACCTGACATCGAGGAAGAAGAGGAAGAGACAAAAGATGTAGTACTTCCCGAAGATATTCAGATTATACCGTACGGAGGAAAAGCCAGCGAATACCAGCCCGGATCTGACATTGACAAATCATACGATGGCAAATTTACTCAAGGAATCAGCTTCGAGTCACATTATCACAGTTCATGGAGTAATACATCCTTCCCTGTCACTTTGGAATATTTCTTCAAAGGAGATACGGAAATCAATTACTTTATTTATTATACCCGATCAGGGAATGGTAATTTTGGTGAGGTTGAAGTTTACACCTCTACCGATTCCGATAGAAAAAGATATACGCTTCAAGGAACTTATGACTTCAAAATGAAAGATACTCCGAGCAGAATCGTATTCAAGAAAGGGATGAAAGCCACAGGCGTTAAGTTTGTTGTCAAAAGCGGACTTGGTAACTTTGTCAGTTGTGACGAAATGCACTTCTTTAAAAAGAATGAGGATAACACTTTGGCAACTAAGTTATTGACCGTATTCAAAGATATTACTTGTAACGAACTGAAAGCTGATGTCACCAATGAAGAAATCAACAAATTGCCAAGCAAATATTTCGTCCACATAGCCGAAGCGTTAAAAAACAACGCTTATGATGAATGGGAGAAAGAATTTCGTATCCGCAAATACAACGCTTATAGTGATATCAACGAGTGGGCGGAAAAGTTAATGACCAAACATTACAGTAGCTTGGATAACCTGACCGGTATTGCTGTGGAAAAAAACGACGAAATTATCGTCCTTGTTGGCGATACCTATGGACGCGAAGTTTCAATACAATGTGTAGGAGAAGAAAGAACGAACTTTTGGGAACCGCAGGAATATGTACAGACCGCCGCTTCGGGAGACGTTTACTATCTGGAACCGGGTATTAACAAAATCAAAATACGTAATAGGGGCCAGTTATTCGTCATGTACAACTGTGACCTGACCAGCCATCCGAAACCTATAAAAATCCATATTCCATTAGGAAGCGGAACGGTCAGCGGTTTCTTTGACTTGAAAGAACACAAAACAAATGCCAAATATGCCGAATTGTTATCAAAAGCCACCGACAAGTATTTCGGAGTACGTGGTGATAAGATTATCTTTTATTTCCACCGGGATAAACTGCGTGAGTTTGTGAAAGATGAAATATTGTCCGCTATTAACCTATGGGACAACATTATCGGTTGGGAGCAGGAACTAATGGGTATTGAAGATGTGCGCCCTACTCAGGTTAATAACCACTTGTTTGCAATTTCACCTGAAGGTGCATATATGTGGGCTTCCGACTACCGTATTGCATTCGTTTATACCTATCTGGAAAATATATTACTATACGACAAGGTGATGAGTGCCAAAGATAACGCCTGGGGACCCGCACATGAAATCGGACACATTCACCAACTGGCAATCGACTGGCCTAGTTCTACTGAGTCGTCCAATAATCTGTTCTCGAATTTCATACTGTATAAACTTGGAAAATATTGTTCACGCGGCACAGAGCTTAATCTTCCTAAAGCGGCCGATAACCGAACGACTAACTCCGAAGGAAATATTACAGGAATGACACTTTCGGAAGCCCATTGCGTACTCAACCGACCTTGGTGTAACTTTGGCAGCAATTATCAGGGAGAAAATACAGAACTGCATATGCGTATGAACTGGCAACTATGGAATTACTATCATCGTTGCGGACACAAAACGGATTTCTGGCAAAGACTGTTCAAACTCATGCGGGAGAACCGGACATCCTCCAATAATCCGGGAGTTAAACAACTTCTGTTTGCTCGAATGGCAAGTGAAGCCGCACAAGAAGATCTGACCGAGTTTTTTGAAATGTGGGGATTCTTTGTAACCGTAGATACACAGATCGATCAATATGGCAGCTATCAGTATACTGTAACGAAGGAAATGATTGAAAATACAAAGAAAGCTATGGCTAAATATCCGAAAAAAGCCAAACCTTTCTATTATCTGGAAGACCGGAAGAAAGGAGATATAGGATTGGATACTACTCCACCGGATGTTGGTCATTATACCCAGTTTCAAAGGATAAGACCTATAACAAAGGATCTAAAAGGAAATATCAACGGACGGGAAGTGAGCATTACAAACGGAGATGAAGCTGTAGCTTTCGAACTCAGGGAAAAAGACGCTAATGGAAAGTTACTCTATTTTTCTACCTTTATCAAATTCGAAGTTCCCTTGACGGTATCATTGACGTACGCCAAATTATACGCCGTACAAGCCGATGGAAAACGTATTCTACTGGAAGAATGACTTTGCTTCACATAGACAGCCGATAAGAAGACAAAAAGTTAAGCAATACTAAAAAGTGGTTCCTATTCTAGGAGAATGTTCCCATAGTGTGTCTTATATTTGAGTTGGTTTGAAATAGTAATAGTAAACTTAAACATTAAGAAATGCTAAAAAAAACATTAGTTCATAGGGGAACACCCCTTACGAGGTGTATTTACTTCGTACACACGGAAATATGACCGTCACAACATAAACGCATTAAGACCATGACAAATCTGAAAGAAAAAGTAAGACCTGTTTTCTACCCAAATAAGGGTAAAAAAACAAAATTATCTGTTATAATTATATGGAATTGACTAATAAATTACTATTTTTGACCGCAAAATGAAAAACGACAAATAACCCCCTATTAAAAACATAAAAAATATGATGAAAAAGCTATTCACAGTCGCAGCTATTGGACTAACCTTGTTAACCTGCCATACAAGCTGCACACAACAACAGAAGACTCAGGAAGCCTTCGCTCCTATCAAAGTAGAAACTCCTGCCCGCCCTGCCGGACAAGAAGACGTAATCCAACTTGTTGCTCCCAAAATTGATACCGTACGTGTCGGTTTTATCGGATTGGGAATGCGTGGTCCTGGTGCCGTATCGCGGTGGACACATATTCCGGGAACCAAGATTGTAGCCTTGTGCGACCTTTCTCCCGAACGTGTAGAAAAATCACAGGAAATCCTGAAGAATGCCGGAATGCCGGAAGCTACTTCTTACAGTGGTTCGGAAGACGCATGGAAGAAACTATGCGAACAGGAAGATATCGACCTTGTATATATAGCAACTGATTGGAAGCACCATGCAGAAATGGGCGTGTATGCAATGGAACATGGCAAACATGTAGCTATCGAAGTACCTGCTGCCATGACATTGGACGAAATCTGGCAGTTAATCAACACTTCAGAAAAGACCCGCAAGCACTGTATGCAGTTGGAAAACTGTGTATATGACTTCTTCGAGTTGACTTCTCTGAATATGGCACAGCAAGGTGTCTTTGGAGACGTACTACACGTAGAGGGTTCATACATTCACAATTTGGAAGACTTCTGGCCTTCATACTGGAATAACTGGCGTATGGATTACAATCAGAAACATCGTGGTGATGTATATGCAACTCACGGTATGGGTCCTGCTTGCCAAGTACTTAACATCCACCGTGGTGACCGTATGAAAACTTTAGTATCAATGGATACGAAAGCTGTCAATGGTCCGGCTTATATTAAAAAGCAAACAGGAGAAGAAGTGAAGGATTTCCAGAACGGTGACCAGACTTCAACTTTGATTCGCACAGAAAATGGTAAGACTATGTTAATCCAACATAATGTAATGACTCCGCGTCCTTACAGTCGTATGTATCAGATTGTAGGAGCAGACGGTTACGCAAGCAAATATCCGATTGAAGAATATTGCCTGCGACCTACACAAGTTGATTCTAAAGATGTGCCTAATCATGAAAATCTGAATGCACATGGCTCTGTACCCGAAAATGTAAAGAAAGCCTTGATGGACAAATATAAAGATCCGATTCACATAGAGTTGGAAGAAACTGCCAAGAAAGTAGGCGGACACGGCGGTATGGACTACATCATGGACTATCGTCTGGTTTACTGTCTGCGCAACGGTCTTCCTTTGGATATGGACGTTTATGACCTTGCAGAATGGTGCTGTATGGCCGACCTGACCAAGCTTTCTATCGAAAACAGCTCTGCCCCGGTAGCTATCCCCGACTTTACTCGTGGAGCATGGAACAAGGTGAAAGGTTACAGACACGCTTTCGCAAAATAATAAAACTTCTTTTTGACACGGGTTTCACGAGTCATCCGGCAGTTAGTTCGCTACACAAAGCCGGCCGGTTCGTGAAATCCGTGTCCGATTATAAGACTACACAACCCATCCATGAAGATGAAAATATCAAAGCCCTCTAAACAGGGAGTAATCAGAGAAACGAAAGACTACTTAATGATTGCCTTGGGAATGATCCTTTACGGCATCGGATGGACTCTCTTCCTGCTTCCTAACGACATCACCACCGGTGGAGTACCGGGCATTGCCTCTATTGTTTATTTCGCTACCGGATTCCCGGTTCAATACACTTACTTTGCCATCAATGCTGTCTTGCTGATGGTATCCCTCAAAGTACTGGGATTTCGATTCAGTCTTAAAACCATATTCGGTGTATTCACTTTAACCTTCTTCCTGTCCGTTATCCAAAAGTTAACCGCGAACGTAACCTTGCTACACGATCAGCCGTTCATGGCTTGCGTGTTGGGTGCTTCTTTCTGTGGCAGCGGCATCGGTATTGCTTTCTCAGCCAACGGAAGTACGGGAGGAACCGATATTATCGCGGCTGTCATCAACAAATACCGCGACATCACTTTGGGAAGAGTCATGCTGATATGTGACCTGATCATTATCTCTTCCAGCTATTTCGTACTGAAAGACTGGGAAAAGGTAGTATATGGATATGTGACCCTTTATGTTTGCAGCTTCGTACTGGACCAGGTAGTGAACAGTGCGCGCCAATCGGTACAATTCTTTATCATCTCCAA
>OGOM01001886.1_pt1 | contig 13856 bp, 10 predicted proteins | sample 1552681 | NCBI WGS metagenome assembly OGOM01 (sample SAMEA2580188, study PRJEB22360) | human gut metagenome | biome: human gut; feature: human-associated habitat; material: faeces | place: Denmark | collected 2008/2010 | reverse complement strand
CATAGATACCAAGCTGTGCCGCAGCACCCATCAGGAAGCTGATCGGGTTTGCGATAAGCGGACCGAAGTCTGTCATGGCACCTACACCCATGAAGATCAGGGATGGTAAGATACTCCACTCATCAAGGATGTAGAAATAATGAAGAAGTCCACCTACACCATTGGACATATCTTCCGGGTTTGCCATAATGTCCGGATAGATATTTACAAGCAGCATACCGAATGCGATAGGAACAAGCAGAAGCGGCTCGAATCCTTTCTTGATAGCAAGATAAAGGAATACGCAGGCTACTGCGATCATCAGGTAATTGCCCCATGTCAGATTGAAGAATGCTGTCTGGTGAATCAGGTTGGACAATGTTTCTGTTACATAAGACATTTGACTACCTCCCGTCTTAGTTCATTGTTGCTAAAGTATCTCCGTTTTCTACAGAGGCACCTTCTGCAACATCAATGCTTGCGATAGTACCATCCTGAGGAGCTACTACAGGGATTTCCATTTTCATGGATTCAAGAATAACTACGCTGTCTCCAGCTTTTACTGCCTGTCCAACGCTTGCTGCTACTTTGACAACTTTACCAGGTACGGAAGCAGTTACTTTCACTGCGCCGGCGCCTGCTGCAGGAGCTGCTGCTTTCGGAGCTGCTGCAGGTGCAGCCTTAGGTGCTGCTTTTGGAGCTGCTGCAGGAGCGGATACGCTTCCTGTTTCTTCAACAGTTACTTCATATGCTGTACCATTTACTGTAATTGTATAGCTTTTCATTTTAAAATCCTCCTAAATAAATGACAATTATCTTCTATTTCTTTTTACTTTACGGATGGAACGAACTACGAAGCCATCTGTTGTAGTTCCTTCTGCTGCTGCGATAGCTGCTGCGATAACAGCTACCAGCTCTCCGTCATCTGCAAGGTTCTCTTCTGCCTGTGCAGGTGCTGTCTGTGCGATGGCTGCTGCCTCTGCCTCTTTTGCAGCTTTGGCTGCTTTTGCTTCTGCTGCTTTCTTTGCTTCCGGATTCGGAATAAATCTAAACAGAGAAATCAGAAGGCTTAATAAAATCAGCATTACGAATACAGTTCCAATACCCATCAGAGTATTAAGACCTGCTCTCTGAAGAGTCTTGCCCATACCATACTGTACATCTACAGACATGGAAGTCGGTGTTCCCTGTGAGTCAAAGACATATACAAAGTTTGCTTCTGCTTTCTCAAATTTAAGAGGAACAGTAACTGTGTACTGATCATCTTTGAAAGTTACAGTAGTTTCACCATTGCTGTCCTTCTTTGCGCCAAGTTCATCCTTGGATGTCTGCCAGGACTGCATGGCACTTGTTGTAAAGTCATCTCCTGAACTCATGTAATTCTCGATTTCTTCATCTTTAAGCTGGACAATGGCATCTGTCAGTCCTTCTGCTGTAGTTACCAGTGTGGACTTAACAGTATCATCAACCTTATCTGCGGCAAATACCACAGAGGTGCTGCCGATCACCAGCGCAGCCATTACGAGAAATGTCATGAATACAGAAGTTATTTTTTTGATCATTTTCATATGCGTCACCCCGCTTAGACCGTTCCATGTTTCTTAGACGGACGATCTTCTCTCTTTGTGAACAGCATCTCAAATGCACCGATTACATATTTTCTTGTGTCAGCCGGGCTGATCACAGTGTCAACATAGCCTCTTGCTGCTGCGGAAGCAACACCATTCTGAAGCTCTCTGTACTGAGCAGCTTTTTCATTCAGTTCAGCAGCATCTGCATCTGCATACATGATCTTGGCTGCCAGGGAAGCATCCATCATACCGATCTCTGCGTTATCCCATGCATATACAAGGTCTGCACCGATAGATTTGCTGTTCATTGCCACGTAAGCTGTACCGTAAGCTTTGCCGATGATCACATTTACCTTCGGAACAGTTGCATCTGCGAATGCAGCTACCAGTTCACCTACGGATTTCGCCATCATCTTCTCGCTGCATAAGGTTGCCATGAAGCCTGTTGCGTTTGTAAGTGTAAGTACCGGAATATCAAAAGCGTCGCAGAATTTCACGAAATCTGCTGCTTTTCTTGCGCCTCTTGCAGAGATGCTTCCGTCAAATGTTTCTACTTTCTTACCTTCTGCGTCATATACTTCGCTTCTGTTTGCAACAGCACCTACTGTAGCGCCGTTTAAACGGATAAAGCCTGTAACCATGTCTTTTGCATAGTCTGCTTTTGTCTCGAAGAATTCACCGTTGTCAGCGATCTGGGAAAGTGCGATTGCTGTGTCACCTGCACAGTTTGCAAGATCTGCGCATACGCGGTTAAGATCATCTGTACACTCTGTGTAATTGTCTGTGTCTTCATTATTAGAAGGAAGAAGTGATACTAAGGAACGGATCTGGCCAAGAATCTCATCCTCTGTACCAACGCCATCGATCACACCTGTCTCTTTGCTCTGGAAATCAGCTGCTGCTGTGTCGCATTTGTCTGTGTTGTTTCCTTCCAGTGCGTTTGGTGTGTTGACGAACATTTTTCCTTTTTTGGATTCCATGAATGTGAAATCTGTCAGGGACGGGATAACTGCCATACCACCGCCGCATGTTCCGAAGATTGCTGTGATCTGCGGGATCACACCGGATGCCAGTGTCTGTTTCAGATAGATCTGTCCGAAAGCTTCCAGTGCGTCTGTTGCTTCCTGAAGACGGATACCTGCACAGTCAACAAGTCCGATAACCGGAGCGCCTGTTTTCATGGCAAGATCATAAAGTCTTGTGATCTTCTTTGCATGCATTTCACCAACAGTACCGTTTAATACAGATGCATCCTGGCTGTATACATAAACCAGTTTGTCATCGATCACACCATATCCGGTGATAACACCGTCAGATGGTGCCTTGTTTGCAGTCATGTTGAAATCTGTGGATCTGGCTGTTACACCCTGTCCGATTTCGACAAAACTGTTTGCGTCAAGCAAAGAAGTAATTCTTGTGCCTGCTAAGCTTTGTGTTGCATTACTCATTCTTGTTTGCCCTCCATCTTTATGAGAATATTTAAAAGTTAACCCAAAAATTTAGCCGATTTTAATTTTACCTTTTCCGGCAGAAAATTTCAACATTTATTTGTCATTTTCGTTAAAAATATAGCAGAAAAATTTGTCAGGTTTCTCCAAATTTTGTTTTTTTGAGCATTTCTTCCTATTTAATAGAGGGTATTACGGTTATTTTGTATTGTCCTGTATTTCACCCTCTCCTGTAAACCAGAGTGTGTTTGAAGTAACTATACCACTCACTTGTCTGCGAATCCGACTGCACAGGTATAAAAGTCTCAGCAAAACCATAGATGTTTTTTATTATATAGCACGAATTATCAATTAGATTTATGGATTATCCCATTATATAATTAACACATCAAAGAAATTCAGGCCACAACTAAAGCACTGAACAATTATAGATCCAACAGAAAATTTCAGGAGGAAAGACGTAATGAAAAGCAATTACCAGCATATTTTCACACCACTCACAGTAAAAAATATGACTATCAAAAACCGTATCGTTATGATGCCTATGGGAACCAATTACGGGGAACAGAACGGCGAAATGAGTTTTCTTCACATTAATTATTATAAAGAGCGTGCCAAAGGCGGCACAGGTCTGATCATCGTAGAGAATGCAAGCGTAGATTCTCCGCAGGGTTCCAACGGAACTACTCAGCTTCGTATTGACCACGACAACTATCTGCCGCGTCTGTACAAATTCTGTGAAGAGATCCACAAATATGGTACCTGTATTGCGATCCAGATCAACCACGCAGGTGCTTCCGCTGTTTCCGCACGTACAAATATGCAGCCGGTTTCCGCATCTGATGTTCCGTCCAAAGAAGGCGGAGAAATCCCGCGTCCGTTATCAGTGGAAGAAATCCATCACATTGTAAAGAAATACGGCGAGGCTGCAAAGAGAGCCCAGGCTGCAGGTTTTGACGCAGTAGAAATCCATGCGGGACATTCCTATCTGATCAGCCAGTTCCTCTCTCCTCTTACAAACAAACGTACAGATGAGTTCGGCGGATCTGTGGAAAACAGAACACGTTTCTGCCGTATGGTCATTGAAGAAGTAAGAAAACAGGTCGGACCTTTCTTCCCGATCATGCTCCGTCTCAGCGCAGATGAGCTGATGGAAGGCGGCAACACTCTCGAGGATACTCTTGAATATCTGGAATATATTCAGGATGAAGTTGATATCTTCGATGTTTCCTGCGGTTTAAACGGTTCTATCCAGTATCAGATCGATGCCAACTACATGAAAGACGGATGGCGTTCCTATATGCCTAAAGCTGTCAGAGAGAAATTCGGCAAACCATGTATCTCCATGGGAAATATCCGTAACCCGAAGGTTGCCGAGCAGATCCTCGCTGACGGCGATGCAGACCTGATCGGTATGGGACGTGGTCTTATCGCAGAACCTGCATGGGTAAACAAAGTAGCTACAGGCAGAGAATGTGACCTTCGCAAATGTATCTCCTGTAACATCGGATGTGCAGGAAACAGAATCGGCTTTAACCGTCCGATCCGCTGTACTGTAAACCCGGCTGTTCTGGAAGGTGATGTTTATAAGAATCAGAAAGTGAACAAGAACTGTAACGTTGTAGTAATCGGAGGCGGTACTGCCGGACTGGAAGCTGCCTGTACAGCCGCAGAAGTAGGCTGTAATACCTTCCTTCTGGAAAAAGGTGAGACTCTTGGCGGTCTTGCTTCTGTGATCTCTAAGATCCCTGCAAAGAAGCGTCTGGCTGATTTCCCGAACTATCTGATCCACAGAGCAGAGCAGCTTGAGAATCTTTATATCTTCACAAACACAGAAGGAACACCGGAAAATATCCGCAAGTTCCATCCGAACCTGATCGTAAGCTCCACAGGTTCCGCACCACTGCTTCCTCCGATCAGGGGACTTCACGACCGCATTGACAAAGAAGGCAGCAAGGTTGCTTCTATCCTGGGAATGATCAATCACATCAATGACTATCCGGAAGATATGACAGGCAAGAAGGTTGTTGTTGTGGGCGGCGGTGCTGTTGGTCTTGATGTTGTGGAATTCTTTGCAGCAAGAAATGCTGAGATTTCTATTGTGGAGATGATGGATCAGATCGGACGTGACCTGGATCCTGTTACAAAGAATGACATGAAGGACCAGATGAAGAAACATCATGTGACCCAGCTTACAAAGACAGCTCTTCAGGAAGTAAAAGACAGCTCTTTCCTTGTAAAAGATGCAGAAGGTGAACGTGAGCTTCCATTTGACTACGGATTCGTATGTCTTGGTATGAGAGCTCAGGGACAGCTTTTCGCAGAGCTTTCCGATGCTTTTGTTTCTGATGATGTTGAGATCCTGAACATCGGAGACAGCAAACGTGCAAGAAGGATCATCGACGGAACTCTGGAAGGAAGAAATATCCTTAATACACTGACTCAGATGGGATACCTTCAATAAAAACCTTTACAACAAAATACGAAAGGGGATATTATAATGGCTGAAAGAATTACCGGACATACTGAATTAATCGGTCTGATGGCTTACCCGATCCGTCACTCCAGCTCTCCTGCAATGCAGAATGAGGCTTTTGCAAAACTCGGGTATGACTACGCTTACCTTGCTTTCGAGGTTGGCGCAGATGAAATTGAGGATGCAGTAAAAGCAATCCGTACTCTGAAAATGAGAGGATCCAATGTTTCCATGCCAAACAAAACTCTGGTTGGAAAATACCTGGACGAGCTTTCTCCTGCAGCAGAATTATGCGGTGCTGTTAATACGATCGTAAACGACAACGGTCATCTTACAGGTCATATCACTGACGGTATTGGATTTATGTCTGCCCTGAAAGATAATGATATTGATGTGATCGGAAAGAAAATGACTATCGTCGGTGCAGGCGGTGCTGCCACTGCTATCGAGATCCAGGCTGCTTTGGACGGCGTTGCCGAGATCACAATCTTTAACCGCAAGGATGAATTCTGGGATCGTGCAGTATCCACAGTAGAGAAGATCAACACAAAGACATCCTGCCATGCAGTTCTTTATGATCTGGCAGATCTTGATAAACTGAAAGCTGAGATGGATGACAGTTTTATCTTTGTCAATGCTACAGGTGTGGGAATGAAACCACTGGAAGGCCAGTCCGTTGTTCCGGACAAGTCTTACTTCCGTCCTGAACTGATTGTTATTGATGTTCCTTACTCTCCGCTGGAAACAAAGATGCGTTCCATGGCCAAAGAGGTAGGATGCAAGACAATGAACGGTCTGGGAATGATGTTATTCCAGGGTTCCGCTGCATTTGAGTTATGGACAGGTGAACCAATGCCTATCGAACATATGAAAGAGATTCTTCACATCTCCTATGATGACTGATACCTGATGGTATCTTCAGTATGGATATCTCATATTGTGATGCAGAACAGATCATTTCACTGATCTTTCTGCACATAATATTTGATATATACCGCTTTTCGGCGTACTGCAGGAGATGTACTGATATATTACTCCGCGCAGAATGTACATATCCTGCAGTTTGCTTCAAAAAGCTGTTGATCATGCGGTTATGTTACGGTTATTCTTATAACAGTTCCATAATAATCCGGAACTACTATAATACAACAGAAAATATGAGGATAAACAGATGAACACAGTTCAGGTAAAAAACACTGTGATCGGCGAGGGCAGACCTAAGATCTGCGTTCCCATCGTAGGAAAAACAAAAACAGACATTCTCGAAGAAGCCAAAAAGATCACTACTCTTCCTGTTGATGTAGTTGAGTGGCGTGTAGACTGGTTTGATGATGTCTTTGCTACTGAGAAAGTATTAGAAACCGCTAAAGAGCTTCAGGAAGTTTTAAAAGATATCCCTGTTCTTCTTACATTCCGTACTTCCAAAGAGGGCGGGGAAAAAGAGATTTCTGTAAGTGATTACGCTGCTTTAAATATCGCGGCTGCTCAGAGCGGTTATGTAGATTTAATCGATGTAGAAGCATTTACAGGCGATGATATTGTAAAAACGATCATTGACGCTGCTCACGAGGCAGGTGTGAAGGTAATTGCTTCCAACCATGATTTCTTTAAGACTCCTGAGAAGGAGGAGATCATCAGACGTCTTCGTATGATGCAGGATTTCGGTGCTGATATTCCGAAAATGGCTGTTATGCCGACCTGCAAACAGGATGTTCTTACACTCCTCTCTGCTACTCTGGAAATGTCTGAGAAATATGCAGACCGCCCGATCATTACCATGTCCATGGCAGGAACAGGCGTTGTCAGCCGCCTGACAGGTGAGACATTCGGCTCCGCTCTCACCTTCGGTGCTGCTTCCAAAGCTTCTGCTCCGGGACAGGTCGGTGTGCATGAATTAAAACAGGTGCTGGATATCATTCACAGCAGTCTGTGATCTGTTGATGAATGATGTGATATCAGATGTTATTCTTGCCTATAGCTGATATCACTTATATTCGTCAACAGATTGTTACAGAATTTGAATTTAATAATTATGACTCCTTAAAATAATAATTGATGAAAACCAAGAAGAACAGCCCCGAATCCCGGCTGTTCTTCTTGGTTTTCGTTTATATTATTTTTTCTCAAAGGGATTCCAGTTGGACAGGAAGATATTCAGTCCGAAGCCTACTGCCAGTGCCCATGCAGATGCCCATGCGGTTCCCTGGGTTGCGAGGACTGCTGCCATTACGCCTGCGATCATCTTGTCTCTGTCGCTCTTGCAGTAATCCATACCGATTCTTGCACATACAAACGCCTGGAACATCAGAGTAATGGAAGATCCTACTCCGAAGATCGGGCGAAAGAAGCTTACTACAGGAATGATCAGCACACTTAAGAATGTGGCCAGTCTGAAAGAAGCCATTCCTCCGAGAAGAGACTTCATTGCTTTCTTTCCTTCTTTGTAACGCATGGATACGGATACAGTCATTCCAACCCATAACGGACCGGAAAGAGGAGGAAATGGTGCGATGATGGACAGGATCAGGTTTCTCAGACCGCTGACCAGATTGGAACGGCTGGAATTGAAATCAATATACTCATCATCTCTTGCCTGACGTGCCTCTGATACAAGAGTCTCTGTAGTAACAAAATCACCAAATGCAATAACATAGCACACCAGTGCCAGCGGCAGTGCTTTGATAAACATAGATGCAGGAGGAATCCCTACGCCGAAAATACTCACCTGATCAATGATATCTTTAAACTGAGGAATCTTGATAAAAGTACCAATCTCCAGTCCCGGAGCATCCAGTTCTCCAACCAGAAGTCCTACTACCATTGCGATAAGATATGGGAAGAGATTTCCATATCTTGCAACAAGATCAAGAAACTTATTTGTTTTTCTCTTCTCCTGATATTTGTCAGAGAAGCTGATCAGGATCAGGAGGCCTACACCTGCAACAATAGCCAGAGGATATTTGTGCATATTTCCGTTCTCTCCCAGCTGCCCTGCCATAACTGTTACAGGTGCCGCAAGAAGGATACCTCCTTTTACAGAATTGGGGACTGCATGAACAAATTTATCCGCCAGTCTGGTCACACCCATAAAGATAAATACCAGACCTACCAACATCTGCAGTGCGATCATTGCCTGGATTCTCTCCTCTCCCATAGGGAAGCCTTCCAGAAATACGATGGTTAGAGGCAGTGTGGGTGTGATCCATCCCGGTACAACCGGATCACCTAGCAGACTGTGCAGCAGATAAAGAAATGTCTCAATAATTACACAGCTCCACGCCAGCTCATAAGGAAGCCCCAGATACTGCTCCAGATAAGGAACAGCTGCCAGTGCTGTTACGCCCAGGATCAGACCCTGAATGAACTCAACAGATTCTATCTTGTAATGTATGAATGGAAGTCTTATCTGAAATGGTCCAAAGGGGATGTAGGGCAGTTCATTTTCTCTTCTTTGTGTTCTTGTATTTGCCATACAGATTCTCCTTTTCAATAAATTGTTAGATTACTTCTATATTTCAGCTTATATATTCTATCTTTTTTGTTAATTTTTAGACAATCCAGATTTTAATAAAATCCAATCCGACCGGAAAAAATTTGAAGCTTGTAACGTCCAAACGTATCTTCAGTTAGATTGGATTTCAATATCACAGGATTTCTGTATCTTATTTATTTCTATCGCTTATTTATTTCTATCACTTACTGGCTTACTTATTTCTGTTCTTCTTTACAAAGAGAGCGAGCAGAATACCTACGATGGTCACTGCCATGTTCAGGAGAAGGATCATTCTCGGAGCGCTGCTTCCGCCAACTTTGGTAATGTATCCTGCAAGACTTAAGATTGTATAGTTTGCAATGCTGGATGCAATCATTACAAGTGAGGTTGCCGTTCCCTTGTTCTCAGGGAAGAACTCTGCTGTTGTGGAAACTGCCAGCTGGAGAACACCGCCTGCACCTGCATATCCAATCACAAAACCACCTACCAGACAAATAAACGGAGCCTGGATAAAGTAGCAGAGAGCCAGCATAATTGTAGAGATTAACGGATAGAGGATCAGGACGTTAATCTCTTTCAGACCTTTTTTGATAAATGCTGCTGTTGCAAGGATGGCAGTTGCAGTTCCCAGGGCATACAGGGACTGGATCTTTGAAGGGTCTGCCATACCGTAGGAACGGGCAAGCTCCTGGTTACAGTTCAGCCATAACATAAAGGTTGAGGAGCTGGTGAATCCGATCAGAATTGCAGCAATCGCTGCAGGGGAAATCTTGTGTCCGGATTTCTTCTTATCAACTTTAGCCTGTACTTTCTTCTCTCTCGCCGGAAAAGGGAGGATCAGGATCAGGATTCCGTCAATGAGGATCGCAATACCTGCTACGATAAAGATTGTCTTATATGACATATTTGCAGATGCTACGATTCCGATCAGGAATGGAAGCAGGAACTGGCTCAGGCAGATGGAAAATTTTGTAAACAGGTTTGCTACTGACGGGTTGTTTACATAGATTTCCATACAGGTAGGGCTTACGCAGGTATCGAGGAAAGAGTTTGCAATTCCGCCGATCACTGCAAATGCATATCCCATTGCCATGGATGTGGAATTTGCCATTCCAAAGAAGTATGCTACATAACAGAGCACACCGATAATTCCGCTCAGTTTTCTTCCGTATTTGTCAGACAGAGGGCCGGAGAAAGGAAGGGAAATCAGACGTCCCAGTCCAAGTGCTGCAATTACAGATACTACCATACTTACATCCAGTGTGCCATCGGCCAGGGGCTTCGCACCCCAGGCAGCTGCAAACTCCGGTTTGTACTGCCCCAGGATAGAAGCACCGATTCCATGGATGAAATAAGTGAAATATGCTGCAAGGGAGGTGAAAATGAGCATTTTGTTTGTTTTCTGTTTCATTTTGGTCTCCTAGGTTATTATTACTTGTTTTCGTTTTCTTCCTGGAATTTCTGGTATTCAGCTGTTGGCATTTCCAGTCCTGTGTAGAGTTTGTAAGCTGCAGCTCCCTGCCATAACAGCATTCCTTTTCCGCCGATTGCAAGCTTGCAGCCTGCTTCTTTGGCTTCTTTTACCATTCTTGTTTCAGCAGGATTGTAAACAACGTCTGCTACTACAAGGTCAGGGCGGAACATGGATTTATCTTTGATCAGAGTAAGCTCTTCGTGAGGTTTCATTCCTGCAAGTGTTGCGTTTACGAGGATGTCTGCGTTTGCAACCTCTTCTTTCAGTTTTGCCTCATCTGCCAGATCAAATACAGAAACTTTACAATCCGGTGTTTCTTTGCTCAGTTTCTCTGCTGTGGACTCTGCACGTGCAAAGAATGGGTCTTTCGGATTGAAGATAGAAATGGATTCTGCACCGTCTAATGCACACTGTACCTGGATTGCTGTTGCAGCACCGCCTGCACCGAGAACTACCATTTTTTTGCCTTTCACATCAACGCCATGTTCTTTTAAGTTGCGGACAAATCCGATACCGTCTGTGATATGTCCTACTAATTTGCCGTCTTCATTAACGATTGTGTTAACTGCACCGATGATTCTTGCTGCAGGTGAAAGCTCATCCATGTGTTTTGCAACTTCGTTCTTGCATGGCATAGTTACGTTTGCGCCTCTCATTTTGAAAAGACGGATTGCATCCAGAGCAGCCGGAACCTGGTCTTCCTTGATGTCAAATGCCATGTAAGCATAGTCAAGGTTATGATGACGGAAGCTGAAGTTATACATTGCCGGTGATCCTGAGTGTCCTACCGGGCTTCCGATAAGTGCCATTAATCCTGTTGTTCCTTTAATTCTCTGTTCCATTTCCTGTTTGCCTCCTGAATTTTTTTGTAAAATCATTTTCAAGCTGCTGTCCGCTGATAATATCATACAGCGTCTCTTAACTGCAACTATAAAACGAATAAATTATAAGATTCGAAATTCGCTGATTTACTGCGTAAATCGCTACTTTCTCATGTTTGGCGGGTCCCAGGTTCAAAAATCTTATCGTGCAAGCACGAACGACTTTTTGAACTTTTGACCCTGATATCATCATAATGTGGAAGCTACCTCATACGCTTCTTTCGTAGCATCAAGTGCTCTTCTTGCGCGGGTGGCATCGCCGATCACATAGGTATCCGGTACGATAGCTTTGATCTCTTCGCCGAATGGGTTGTAGTTTCTGAATCCCATGGAAAGGATGACAGAATCATATCCTCTGGATTCATGTCTCTGTCCGTCTGCTGTCTCGTACTCTACGCCGTCCTCATAGAATTTGCATACCTTTGCACCTGTGATCTCTTTGATCTTGTAATCTTCGAAATCTTTCATCAGGTAAACTCTATGCTCGTGGATCACGTCGGCACCTACAGTGTCTCTGAACTCAATGACTGTTACATCATGGTTCTGCTCACCGAGGAATGCTGCTGTCTCGCATCCCACCATTCCGCCGCCTACAACCAGTACTTTCTTTCCTGCTGCTCTCTTGCCGTCAAGGAGATCAGAGCCATGGATAATTGCAGGATTGTCGATACCTTCGATTGGAAGGATCAGTGTTCTGGAACCGGAAGCAACAATTACGCTGTCTGGTTTCTCTTCCCTGATAAGATCCAGAGTTACTTCCTGATTCATTTTGATTGTTACGCCTGCTTTCTGGCAGCGTACGATATAGCTGCGAATCATGTTTGTGATGTCGCCTTTTCCCGGAGGATAAGCAGCAAGACGCATGTTTCCGCCAAGTTTATCACTTGCTTCATAAAGTGTTACCTGATGACCTTTTTCCTGTGCGATAAATGCAGCGCAAAGACCTGCAACACCGCCGCCGATTACCATTACTTTCTTAGCTTTTTCTGCAGGAGCAATGCCCTCAGCTTCATGTCCAAGGAATGGGTTTACAAGACAGCATACAGGGTTTCCTGCATACATGTTTGCCACGCAGCCCTGAAGACATGCGATACATGGAATCATATCCTCCAGTCTTTCTTCCTGCGCTTTTAATGGCATATAAGGATCTGCAAGGCTCTGACGTCCGAATGCAACCAGGTCACAGCGTCCTTCTTTTACCATTAATTCCGCAAACTGCGGTTCTGTATAACGTCCTACTGTGATCACCGGGATAGATACGGCACGTTTGATCTCTTCTACCTGAGAAGCGGAGAAACCGCCGTGTGTAACTGTCGGTGCCCACATAAATTCATCGCGGATGTGAACAGCTCTGGATACATGGATGGCATCCAGTCCGCATCCTTCCAGATATGCAGCGATCGCAGCACTGTCATGCACATCAAGACCGCCCGGTACTTCATCACAGCTGTTGATTCTTGCAAGAACTGCGATCTTTCCTTCTGTCATCTTCTTAACTTCTTCGATGATCAGACGGGAGAAACGCATTCTGTTCTCAAAGGAACCACCAAATTCGTCCAGTCTCTTGTTTGTTCTCGGAGAAAGGAAGGTGCTTACCAGATAGCCGTGTGCCATATGGATCTCAACTGCATCTACGCCTGCTTCCATGGCTCTCTTTGCTGCGAGGCCATAGCCTTTTACCAGTTCATAAACTTCTTCAGTTGTAACTTCCTTTGGTGTATCTCTTCCGCAGTCTGACGGAATACTTGTAGCTGCCTCGATCGGTGCACCTGCGTTCTTTGCATTTCCTTCAGGACCTGCATTCTGAAGCTGTACGGAAACCTTTGCTCCCTCTGCATGACAGGCATCTACTACCTTGCGGAAGCTTTCGATTGTGGAGTCATCATAAAGACATGGCTTGCGGGGGCCGCCCTTTGCGCCTTTATGTACTACTGTTGCTTCGATTGTGATCAGACCGAAGCCGCCTTTTGCTCTTTCACGATAATAAGCTGCGGACTGTTCACTCATGCTTCCGTCTGTGTTTGCAAAGTTGTTTCCCATTGGCGGAACTACGAAGCGGTTCTTTACTGTCATTGGACCGATGTTGATCGGCTGAAACATTGCATTGAATTTCATGTGACCTTCTCCTTTTTTTCGAATTCTTTTCTATTAATTATTCATTCTCTATTTTGTGTTCATTCAGAATGCGGATCAGACAGGCGCGGAGGTTTCTGCCTGATCCTTTGATCTGTTGGTTTATCCGTCAGATACTTACTGAAGAACTTCCGGCCATGCTTCCTCAAGCACTTTCTTTGTGTTCTCATATGTATGGTTTGCAGCATATTCAAGTCCTTTTGCAAGGATTGCATCGCTGATGACTTCTACACCGATTGCGTTTGGTTTGATTCCTTTTTCTTTTACCATCTTAACGAAAGCTGCTGTGCATCCGATTCCTGTTCCGGGAGCAAGACGGTCATGCATGGATTCGTCTCTTAAGATTGTTGTTGCATATGGTCTTTCCCATACATCGTTGATCTGGATGGATACGATCTTGT
>OGOM01001880.1_pt1 | contig 13891 bp, 11 predicted proteins | sample 1552681 | NCBI WGS metagenome assembly OGOM01 (sample SAMEA2580188, study PRJEB22360) | human gut metagenome | biome: human gut; feature: human-associated habitat; material: faeces | place: Denmark | collected 2008/2010 | reverse complement strand
CATCGATCAGCTCCACCTCGGCATTGGGGGAAGAATCGCCCAGAATGTCGATATCGCACTGTACGAACTCGCGCAGACGGCCCTTCTGCGGGCGCTCGGCGCGGAAGACGCGGTCGGTCTGGATCACCTTGAAGGGGCTGGGCAGCTTATCCTTGTTGGCGGCATAGTAGCGGCTCAGCGGCAGGGTCAGGTCATAGCGCAGGCCCATATCGGACAGCTGCTTGGGGTCGCCGGTGTTCAGGGCAGCGGTGAGCTTATCACCGCGCTTGAGCACCTTGAAGATCAGGTTCAGGTTGTCGCCGCCGTCGGACTTGTCCAGGTTTTCCATATCCTCCAGCATGGGGGTGGAAATGCGCTCGAAGCCGGACGCGCGGTAGGTCTCCAGAATTTTGCCCTGAATGTAATCGCGCAGGGTCTGCTCTGCGGGCAGCAGGTCGCGCATGCCCTTCAATGCCTGTGTTTTCATAAGATGGTTCCTCTCTATATAAATCAATGTAAATACTTTTACCTTATTCATTATAAAGAAATCTGCCGTTTTGTCAATTGAAATGGGCACACTGTAAAGGAAAAACCATTCGGAGGACAGACGATGAAACAGCAATTTACAGCAAAACATCCGTGGACCATCCTTGCGGCGGGCGCAGCCATTCAGGTGCTCACGGGCATCCCGGCGGCGTGGGGCGTATTCCAGCAGCCGGTCATGGACGAGTATGGCCTGAGCGAGCAGGGGGCAGGCTATGCCTTCGGCATCCTCATTGCGGCGTTCGGCGTGGGGTGCGTCATCGGCGGCTTTCTGCAGGACAGCCGAGGCCCGCGGTGTGCGGCTCTGTGGGGAACAGCACTGCTGTGCGGCGGATTTTTTGCAGCGGCCATGCTGCCGGGCGGCAGTGCGGGCAGCTTTTTTCTGGCATTCAGCATCCCGGCGGGGCTGGGCACGGCGTTTCTGTACCCATCCATCCAGTCCTGCGCACAGAAGTGGTATGCCGGGCGCAAGGGCCTTGCCACCGGCGTGATCGGCGGGGCGGTGGGCCTTTCCGGTGCGTTCCTCACCGTGTTCGTGCGCACGGCGGTCAGCGGCTTTGGGATCGTGCAGGGCATCCGGGGCGCGTTCTGGGCACTGGGAGCCGTCACGCTGCCCGTCTGCCTTGCGGGCAGTCTGCTGCTGCAGGACCCGCCGGAAAGCAGACAAAACCAGCAGGGGAGCGGCAAAAATGAGATCGACCTTTCCCCGTGGCAGATGCTGAAAACAAAGCAGTACTGGCTGTGCGCAGGCGCGGTGTGTTTTTCCACCCCGGCGGTGCTTCTGTTCAGCCCCATCATCCTGAAGCTGGGCGTGGAGCGGGGGCTGGACGAGAACGCTGCTCTGTGGAGCGTGGTGCTGGGCAGCGTGGGCAGTGCGGCGGGCCGCCTGCTGATGCCCATGCTCAGCGATAAAATTGGCCGCAGGCCCACCGATCTGCTGCTGTTTGCGGTGTCGCTGGGGCTTTCGGCAGGGTTTGCGTTTGCGCAGGGCTGGTGGGTGATCGCCTGTTATGCGGGGCTTACCTTCTGCTATTCCGGCCTTGCAGCGGTGCTGCCCGCCCTTTCCACCGATCTGTTCGGCCTGCCGCACGCAGGGGTGAACTACGGTTTTCTGGCACTGGGGCAGAGCGTGGGCAGTCTGGCCTTTCCGTTTGCAGCAAATCTCTGGGGGTTGGAAGCCGGGCGGCACTGGCTTGCCGTGGGCGGCGCAGCGGCGGGCTTTGCGGCCATGTGGGTACTGAAGCCTGCCGGGCAGACACCGCGCAGGCAGGACACAGGAGCGTGAAATTTGCCCTCTTGACATAGTTGACAAAAACTTGACGAATGAAATGACAAAAGCATCCGAATTGACAGTTAGCAGCAGGCAACTGCAAATAGTTTTGATGTTTTTTACCGGAAATGTATTGCAAAATCCGTCAGCTTTCTCTATAATAAAATCATGCGTGGTAGTACCGGTTAAGGCGCTGAAAGAGAGCGGCGCGCCCGGTCAGATGCAAGCAGCAAAGGGCAGCGGCTGTGCCGGCAGGGCGCGGCAGCGGCTTTGTGCTGCAAAGCAACATTTGTCAAAAGGAGAGTATGATTATGACCTATTCGCAGCAAGTACAGAATATGTGCCCGATCACCAAAGGTCCTAAGCATGGTCCGGCTCCCATCCCCGAAGAGGGCGCATGGGTCAAGGCCTATGAGATCAAGGACATCAGCGGCTACACCCACGGTGTGGGCTGGTGCGCACCTCAGCAGGGTACCTGCAAGCTGTCCCTGAACATCAAGAACGGTGTCATCGAGGAGGCTCTGGTGGAGACCATCGGCTGCTCCGGTATGACCCACTCTGCTGCTATGGCAGGCGAGATCCTGCCCGGCAAGACCATTCTGGAAGCTCTGAACACCGACCTGGTGTGCGATGCCATCAACGTTGCTATGCGCGAGCTGTTCCTGCAGATCGTCTACGGCCGCAGCCAGACCGCTTTCTCTGAGGACGGTCTGCCCATCGGCGCAGGTCTGGACGACCTGGGCAAGGGCCTGCGCTCCATGACCGGCACCATCTTCTCCACCAAGGCAAAGGGCGTCCGTTATCTGGAGCTGACCGAGGGCTATATCAACAAGCTGGCTGTGGATGCCAACGATGAGGTCATCGGCTATCAGTTCGTCAAGCTGGGCAAGATGATGGAGGATATCCGTCACGGCAAGACCCCCAACGAGGCTTATGAGAAGAACGTGGGTACTTACGGCCGCTTCAGCAAGGAGCAGGGTGCTGTGAAGTACATTGACCCGCGTGAGGAATAAGAGAGGAGGAACAACTCATGGCAACTTTTGAATCTATGGATCGCCGCATGCCGAAAATCGAGGCATGCCTGAAGGCTAACGGCCTGGAGTCTCTGGACGCTTGCAACGAGATGCTCCTCGCTAAGGGCATCGACTGCGACAAGATCGTGCGCGGCGTTCAGCCCATCTGCTTTGATAACGCTGTCTGGGCATACACCCTGGGCACCGCTATCGCTGTCAAGCGCGGCCTGACCGATGCTGCCGAGTGCGCTGCTGCCATCGGCGAAGGTCTGGAAGCTTTCACCATCCCCGGCTCTGTCGCTGAGCAGCGTCAGGTCGGTCTGGGCCACGGCAATCTGGGCGCTCGTCTGCTGAGCGAGGACACCACCTGCTTCGCTTTCCTGGCAGGCCACGAGTCCTTTGCAGCTGCTGAGGGTGCTATCGGCATCGCCCGCACTGCAAACAAGGTCCGCAAGACCCCCCTGCGTGTCATCCTGAACGGCCTGGGCAAGGATGCAGCTTACATCATTTCCCGTATCAACGGCTTCACCTATGTTCAGACTGAGTACGACATCCCCACTCAGACCCTGACCGTCGTCAAGGAGATTCCCTTCTCTGAGGGCGAGCGCGCAGCTGTCAAGTGCTACGGTGCAAACGACGTTATGGAAGGCGTTGCCATCATGAAGAAGGAGGACGTTCAGTGCTCCATCACCGGCAACTCCACCAACCCCGTCCGCTTCCAGCATCTGGTTGCCGGCACCTACAAGAAGTGGGCCATCGAGAACGGCAAGAAGTACTTCTCCGTCGCTTCCGGCGGCGGCACGGGCCGTACTCTGCACCCCGATAACGTGGCCGCAGGCCCCGCAAGCTACGGCCTGACCGACTCTCTGGGCCGTGTGCACGGCGATGCTCAGTTTGCAGGTTCTTCTTCTGTGCCTGCACACGTTGAGATGATGGGCCTGATCGGCATGGGCAACAACCCGATGGTCGGCGCTACCGTCGCATGCGCTGTTGCTGCAGCTCAGGCTAACGCCTAAGTTTTTCCTAAGTTTCAGCGAGGGGAAGCTGCTTTCCGAATGAGCAGCTCCCCCTTTTTTGCTGATAGATGTCCGAACACAAGCAACCCGAATATGAGAAGGAAGAAACAATGAAAAAGAATCAGATCCGCAAGAGCGTGGCTGCGCTGGCCATGGCGGTTGTTGTGGGTGTCAGTCTGCTGGGCTACGGCTGCGGCAGCAAGTCCGCTTCCACCGCAGGCGGCGTGTCCGGCGATTTCACCGGCACTGCCAAGGGCATGGGCGGCGACGTTACCGTTACCCTGACGCTGGAAGACGGCAAGATCACCGGCTGCACCGCTGAGGGTAAGGACGAGACCCCCGGCATCGGTACGCTGGCACTGGAGCAGCTGCCCGCTCAGATCGCTGAGACCGGCAGCATCGCCGTGGACGGCGTGTCCACCGCGACCATCACCTCCAACGCCATCAAGGAGGCAGCAGCCGCTGCCCTGACTGCCGCCGGCCTGAATGCTGACGACTATAAGATCGAGGTCAAGGCCGACGCGACCAAGGCCGAGGATTCCACCGTTGACGCTGACGTTGTCATCGTGGGTGCAGGCGGCGCAGGCATGACCGCTGCCATCACCGCTGCTGCCGAGGGCAAGAGCGTTGTGATCGTGGAGAGCCAGGCCATGGTGGGCGGCAACTCTGTGCGCGCTACCGGCGGCATGAACGCCGGCAAGACCGTGTATCAGGATGAGAACGAGTTCGGCGAGTCTGCCGGTGTCGAAAAGACCCTGAAGACCGCTGCTGAAAAGTACGCTGACAACGAGACCATCACCGCTCTGGCAAAGACCGTCTCTGAGCAGTGGGCAGAGTACCAGAAGAACCCCACCGGCTACTTCGACTCTGTTGAACTGATGGAGCTGGACACCATGATCGGCGGCAAGGGCATCAACGACCCTGCTCTGGTGGAGACCCTGTGCTCCAACTCTGCTGATGCCATCGACTGGCTGGACGAGCACGGCATCACCCTGCACAGCGTTTCCAGCTTTGGCGGTGCATCCGTCAAGCGCATCCATCGCCCTGTGGACGCAGAGGGCAAGACCGTTTCTGTCGGTTCCTACATGATCCCCCTGCTGGAGGAGAACTGTGAGAAGGCTGGCGTTCAGATCCTGCTGAACACCACCGCCAACGAGATCCTGACCGATGCGAGCGGCGCTGCTGTGGGCATCAAGGCCACCGGTTCTACCGGCGAGACCGTCACTGTGAACGCCAAGGCTGTGGTGCTGACCACCGGCGGCTTCGGCGCAAATCTGGACATGGTTGTCGAGTACAAGCCTGAGCTGAAGGGCTTCATGACCACCAACGCTGCCGGCGCTCAGGGTCAGGGCATTGAGATGGCCACCGCCATCGGTGCTGGCACCGTGGATATGGACCAGATCCAGATCCACCCCACCGTTGAGGCCAACACCGCTGCCCTGATCACCGAGGGTCTGCGCGGCGACGGCGCTGTGCTGATCAACGCCGAGGGCAAGCGCTTCATCGACGAAGTAGGCACCCGTGACGTGGTCTCTGCTGCTGAGATCGCTCAGACCGGCAGCTACAGCTGGCTGGTGGTCGATCAGGCTATGGTCGATGCTTCCAGCGTCATTCAGGGCTACATCAAGAAGGGCTACACCGTGACCGGCGAGACCTACGAGGAGCTGGGCAAGGCAATGGGCGTTGATGAGGCTGCTTTTGCCGAGACCATGAAGACTTGGAACGGCTATGTTGAGGCCAAGAATGACCCCGACTTTGGCCGCACCAGCTTTGCAAACCCGCTGGATACTGCTCCGTACTATGCAATCAAGGTCACTGCCGGTGTGCACCACACCATGGGCGGCCTGACCATCAACACCAACACCGAAGTCCTCAAGGAGGACGGCACTGTGATCCCCGGCCTGTTTGCAGCAGGTGAGGTCACTGGCGGTGTGCACGGTGCAAACCGTCTGGGCGGCAACGCTGTTGCAGACTTCACCGTGTTTGGCCGCATTGCAGGTAAGGCTGCCAGCGACTACGCTGCATGAGTACCCGCAAAGCACCTGAAAACGCTTCCGGCTCCAAAGGCCTGAAGCCATGGATGAAGAACCTGATCTTTGCTGCAGTGATCCTTGTGCTGGCAGCAGCGCTGTATTTCGGCGTGCGCGCAGCACACAGCAGCAAGGGCAGCGGCCTGCAGGCCACCGTCGATTTTGGCGATGGCATCACCGAGACTCTGCCGCTGGATACAGACCACGATTACCTGTATGATGTGGGCAATTATGTCGTGCATCTGCAGGTAAAGGATGGTGCCATCGCGTTCTTGGATAGTCAGTGCCCGGACCATGTGTGCGAGCAATTCGGCTGGCTGGACAAGGACGGCGCATGGGCTGCATGCGTCCCTGCCGGGGTGTATGTGGTAGTGGAAACTACAGCTGAATAAAGATCGTGCTTCAAAAAAGAGGCAGTACCCTGCAAGAGCGGGGCACTGTCTCTTTTGCTTTGTCTGGAAGGCAAAAGAGGACATGGTGTGAAAGTTGGGTAAAACTTTGACACAAATGCGTCAAAACAAAATTTAGACGCTTGTGTAATAGACGAAAATGCGATAAACTAACAATAAACTCTTTATCGCGCGCTTTTGCAAAGTCTGCGCCCGATACCGAAACCAGGGCATGCCCTGAAAGATACAGGAGGAAACAGCAAGCATGATCTTTAAAAAGAAGCAGGATGCTGCGGTACAGCAGACGGCTGCGGGTGAGGCAAAGCCCGCAGCGAAGGGCGGCAAAGCAGCAGCCTTTTTCCGCAAGAACTGGAAATGGATGGTGCCGGTGGTGTGCGTGGCCGTGCTGGGCGGATGGTTCATCCTGCGCCCGGACAAGGCGCAGAACGCCAATAAGGACATCAACTATGTGCAGGTCTCGCCGTCCAAGCGGGATGTGTCCAACACCCTCAGCGGAACCGGCACTCTGAACCCTGCCAATACATATAATGTTAAGTCGCTGGTAGCGGGCAAGGTGTTGACCAGCAGCTTTGAGGAAGGGGATATCGTGGAGGAAGGCACCGTGCTGTACACGGTGGACTCCTCCGATGCCACCACCAAGGCAGAGCAGGCGTCCATTGCTCTGCAGCAGGCACAGCGCAGCTACGACAAGACGGCAGACCGCCAGTATGTCCGCGCCGAGGTGGCAGGTGTTGTGAGTGCCCTCAAGGTGGCCAAGGGCGACGAAGTGACCAGCGGTCAGGAAGTGGCGGTCATCCGTGACAGCTCCAAAATGGTGCTGCGGCTGGAGTTCCCGGCAGCAGATGCCGCCACCTTCTCGGTGGGCCAGAGCGCAGAGGTGACGCTGGACGGCACCTTTGAAATGCTGACCGGCACCGTGACCGCTGTGACCGGCACCGATGCCCTGAGCACCGGCAACCTGCTCACCCGCACCGTGACCATTGCTGTGCGCAATGCAGGCGGCCTGACCACTGCGCAGGCAGCAACGGCAACCATCAATGGCGTGAACTGCATTGCCGCCAAGTGCTTTGAGTATCAGGCGGAGCGCACCCTGACTGCCCTTGCCGCCGGTACCGTGACGGCCATCAATGTGCCGGAAGGCGGAGCCGTGAACAAGGACGATATCGTGCTGCAGATCAGCGGCGAGGACCTGACCGAGGCCATCCAGTCTGCCGCCGAGAGCCTGCGCAGCGCCGAGCTGAACATGGACAATCTGCAGGAGGCCATGAACAACTACACCATCACCTCGCCCATCAGCGGCACCATTATTGAAAAGAATGCCAAGGCCGGGGACGCGCTGTCCGCCGGCTCGGACCTGTGCACGATCTTTGACCTGAGCTATCTGGAGATGACCCTGAACGTGGACGAGCTGCAGGTCAGCAGCCTGTCGGTGGGTCAGAGCGTGCAGGTCACGGCGGATGCCGTGCCGGACAAAACCTATACCGGCGTTGTGACCCGTGTTTCCTTGAAGGGTACCTCCAATGGCGGCACCACCACCTACCCGGTCAAGGTGCGCATTGATGAGACCGATGGCCTGCGCCCGGGCATGAACGCCAATGCTGAGATCGTGGTGGCACAGGCAAAGAATACCCTTACCGTGCCCAACGCTGCCATCGTGCGCGGCGGCTATGTGCTGGTCACGCAGGACTCCCCCAGCGCAGTCAACGCAGACCCGGGCATGATCGCGCCGGACGGCTATGTGTATGTGCCGGTCAAGACCGGCGTCAGCGATGACAACTACACCCAGATCGTCAGCGGGTTGACCGGCAATGACACGGTGGCTTACGACTCTGCCGCAGCAAGTACCGATACGTACTATGACGACGGCGGCTATTACGAGGCGGATGCAGAGGGCACCGAGGGCGAGGAAGGCGCCGATGCTGCGAACAGCATGGTCGATGAAGAAGAACCGGAAAACGGGACCGTACCGGCGGAAGAGCCTGTGGAAGCCGAGGAAAAGCAGGGCTCCGCAGGGGATGACGTGAATCCGTCTCAGGCAGACGGCGTGGTCTATCTGGGCTGACACAGGAGGAATGCATGAGCGCTCTGATCGAGTTTGATGAGGTGTGCAAGTATTACCAGATGGGTGACACCACGGTAAAGGCTGCAGACCACATCACCATGAAAATCGAAAAAGGCGAGTTCGTGGCCATCGTGGGCCAGTCCGGCTCCGGCAAATCCACCTGCATGAACATCATCGGATGTCTGGATGTGCCCACCCACGGCACCTACCGCCTGAACGGAAAAGACGTTGGCCGGATGAGCCGCAACGAGCTGGCATCCGTCCGCAACGAGATGCTGGGTTTCATCTTCCAGCAGTACAACCTTTTGCCAAGGCTCAACCTGATGGAGAACGTGGAGGTGCCGCTGGTGTATGCGGGCATCGGCCGCGCCGAGCGCCACGCCCGGGCCAAAGAGGTGCTGGAGCAGGTGGGTCTGGGCGATAAGCTCAGGAACCGCCCCAACCAGCTTTCCGGTGGCCAGCAGCAACGTGTTTCCATCGCTCGGGCACTGGTGCGGAACCCGGCGGTCATTCTGGCCGACGAGCCTACCGGCGCACTGGACAGCCACACCGGCCGCGAAGTGCTGGGAATGCTGCAGCAGATGCACGATGAGGGCCACACCGTGGTGCTCATCACCCACGATAATTCCATTGCGGTGCAGGCAGACCGCATCATCCGTCTGGAGGACGGGCGGGTGGTCTACGATGGCGATGCCCATGCACCGGAAGCCGTGGTGCAGCCCACGCTGCTGCCGGATGAGGAGGAAAAAGCATGATCATTGAGACCTTCCGTCAGGCCATCCAGAACGTGTGGAGCAACAAACTGCGCACCTTCCTTACCATGCTGGGCATCATCATCGGCGTTATGGCAGTCATCGTCATCGTGGGCTTGGGCAACGGCATGACCAAAAGCATGCGCGACAGCTTTTCGGCACTGGGTACCAACACCCTTTCGGTGCAGGTGTGGGGCAACGGCTCCCGCACCGTTTCGGTGGAGGAAATGTACAAGCTGCCCACGGAGTACCCGGAGCTGATCCAGTCCATTTCGCCGCAGATCGATTTCAGCGGCAGCGGCACGCTGAAGATCGGCACTACCAGCTACCGCTGGTCCAACATCAGCGGCGTGGACGAGAACTATTCCGCCATGAAAAATTACCAGATCGCGCAGGGACGCGGCCTGCAGTACATGGATATGAAGGATAACAAGCATGTGTGTGTCATCGGCGATTACCTCAACCGTGTGGCCTTTGGTGGCAACGGCCTTGGCCAGACGCTCAAGATCGGTGCCAACAAGTTCCGCATCGTGGGCGTGCTGGCGGCCAAAGTCAGCGATCCGGACATGCAGCAGGGCAGCGATGACGACTGCGTTTACCTGCCCTATACCACGGCCATGCGCCTTTCCAGCCAGAGCACGGTGAACAACTATGCCGCGGTCATGGAGGATGAGAGCCGCGCCAACGAAGCAAAGTCTGCGGTGGAAAGCGAACTGCAGCGCCTGCTTGGCTCGGATAACGGCTACTATGTCTATAGCGCCAGCGAGTGGCTGGAGGAAATGAACAACATGATCAACATGGTCATTGTGATCCTGACCGGCATTGCCAGCATTTCGCTGCTGGTGGGCGGCATTGGCATCATGAACATCATGTTGGTGTCGGTGACTGAGCGCACCCGCGAGATCGGCATTCGCAAGGCACTGGGTGCCAAGGAACGCACCATTCTGTCGCAGTTCGTGGTGGAAGCAGCCACCACCTCGGCCCTCGGCGGCGCACTGGGCATTGCACTGGGCTACATCGTATCCATGGGAGCAAACAAGGTGCTGCCCATGTTCACCAGCGGCACAACGGTCACGGTCAGCCCGTCCTTCAATTCCATCGCAGTGGCCTTTGGCATCTCGGTGGGGATTGGCGTGCTGTTCGGCTACCTGCCCGCAAAGCGCGCAGCGCGGCTCAACCCCATTGAAGCATTGCGCTATGACTGAACTCTTCTCTGCCGGCGTTGCGCCGGACTGCAAAACACCAAGGAAGGGGAATATACCTATGAAAAAACGTCTTTTCGCATGTCTGCTTGCAGCATGCCTGGCTGTATCCGTGCTGGTGCTTCCGGCATCGGCGGCCAGCCTGAACAACTCGGCCATCCAGACGGCCATCACGCTGGGCGCTATGGATACCAGCCAGACCGGCAGTCTGGATGCTGCCGGTATAGAGCAGCAGCTTCTCGGTAAGCGTGGTCTTACCGGCGTCCGGGTGGCTGATGATCGCGAATGTGCGGCGCGACGAGATTTCATCCGACAGGCTTGCCATGCGGATCCTTTCTTGCATTGAGTGCATTACGTCGTTGTAACCGCACTATTGTAGCCGCGAAATCCCGCTCTAGGGCACCTATCAGGACAAATTCATCAGTCAGAACGTGAACGGCTAGTTATCGAAAGTATTCTGCAGCAGACTGTCTCAATCTGTAACAAGCAGAGCTTATTTGGCCCCCCCATCTGTTACAGATTGAGACAAACAAACTTGCCCACCGACACAATCTCAATCTGTAACATCTGGCCGTCCAAATTGGGTCCAGCTGTTACAAATCGAGATAAACGGAAAGGCAGGCAGCCAATGTCTCGTTCTGTAACATCTAGCCGCGCAAATCGACTCTTACTGTTACAGATTGAGACAAATAGGCAGACGGGTAAATAACATCTCAATCTGTAACAGAAGGCGACCCAAAACGGACCCAGGTGTTACAGATTGAGATTGTTTTGGAGCAAGCGCGGCGCCGGTGGGCTATTCCACATTTAGCTCTTGCATAACTGTGTATAGTGTATATATACTGTGCTTACCGGTTATATACACGTGTAGCCCAACAGCTAAGGAGCCGCTGTGGACATCATCCTATCCAATTCGAGCGACAAGCCCATCTACGAGCAAATAGCCTCGCAAGTCAAAGCTCAGATCCTTTCGGGCGCGCTCGCTTCGGGAGCCAAACTCCCCAGCATCCGTGCACTCGCGAGCGATCTTGGCGTGAGTGTCATCACCACCAAGCGCGCCTACGCCGACCTGGAGCAACTCGGCTTTATCTGCACCGTGCAGGGCAAGGGCTGTTTTGTCGCCGAGGGCAACCAAGAACTCTTGCGCGAAAATCAGCTCTGCCATATCGAAGAGCTGCTTGCGAAAGCGGCGAGCCAAGCCGAAGCCTTGGGCGTCACGCGCGACAAGCTGCACGAGATGCTCGACCTCGTAGCCCCCGAAACCATGCAGTAGCCATCTGCAAGAAAGGCTATACCATGCAAAAGTTGCTAGAACTCAAAGGTGTATCGCGCCGCGTGAGCGACCGCTTTTCACTGCGCGACGTCACGCTTGCCGTGGAGCCCGGCCAGATCGTTGGCTTTGTGGGCGCAAATGGCGCCGGCAAGACGACGACCATTCGCGCCGCGCTTGGGCTTATAAAGCCCGATGCCGGCGAGGTGCATCTGCTTGGACAGCGCTGCGACGCCAACGCGCCCGACGAGACGCAGCGCCACCTGCGCTCCCGCATCGGGCTTGTCCTGGACACGTGTCCCTTCCCCTCCACGCTCAAGGTGGGCCAGGTCGAGAAGCTCGTAGGCCCGGCATACCCCACGTGGAGCTGCGAAACGTTCGCCGGATTCATCGACCGATTTGGCCTCGATCCCAAGACGAAGGTCAAGGACCTCTCCCGCGGCATGGGCATGAAGCTGCAGCTCGCCTGTGCGCTCAGCCACAATGCCAAGCTGCTCGTTTTGGACGAAGCCACCGCGGGCCTCGATCCCATGGCGCGCGAGGAACTGCTCGACGAGTTGCTTGCCTTTGTCGCCGACGGCCAGCACAGCGTGCTGCTCTCGAGCCACATTACATCCGACCTCGATCGCACTGCCGACCGCGTCATCTGCATCGATAACGGCTCGATTGTGTTTGACCTGCCGCGCGAGGACATTACCGACCGAGCCGGCATCGCCCACTGCACCCAAGCACAGGCCGCAGAGCTTATGGCTTGCGTCGAAGGCGCCCGTGCCGCCCACCACGCCTATAGCGTGGACGTGCTCGTGCCCAACCGTCGCGATGTGCTCGAGGCCTTCCCCGAGATTCCCTGCGACCGGGCAACCATTGATGACTATCTTCGCCTCACGCTGAAAGGGGCTTCGAAATGAAACGCGCCTTTATGTCTGAGCTCGCCATCGTCCGCACGCTTGTCCCGAGCATCGCGGGCGTCGGCCTGTTCATCTTCGTCGTACTGACCCTCGCCAACGCATCGGACGGTGACTCTGGCATGAGTGCCGGCGCCTGCGCGGTCAGCGCCATGTCGCCCATCGTGGTCATGAACTCGCTGGCCGGCTACGACAATCAAAACGGATGGGAGCGCTATCGGGCAACGCTGCCCATCTCGCGCAAAGACATCATCTGTGCACGCTACCTGAGCATCATTGTCTTCTCGGCCGTCATGGCGTGCGCCGCCGCGCTTTTGAGCATCGTCTCCATCCCGCTCTTCAACAGCGCGGGTATTCCCTCGACGGGACAGACCGTCTTTGAGACCACAATAGCCTCCGCCGCATCGATGCTCATCTCCCTCATGATGGTGTTTTTGGCACAGCCGCTGTTCTTTCGATTTGGACACATGGAGGCGCTGCGCCTTTCCGTCGGCCTGTTTGCCCTGCTCGGGTGCCTTGCCATGGCAGCGCTGAGCTCCTCCAACCCCATCAGCAACTGGCTCATGTCGATTGCCGGAGCGAATCCCGATCCTGCCGTTCTGGGCTGTCTGTGCGCAGGAATTGCCGTGCTGGCCCTCGCGCTATGCGCAATCAGCTGCACCGTCAGCACCAAGGTTTATCGAGTACACGACCTGTAGGCACGCGAGTCTCAATCCACGAAGGACGCGATCGCCCCCGCCGCAAATCCGTGACAAATGGCATATCCCCGGCACGCGCTATCGTGCTACTTGCGCAGCGGCTTGGGCAGCGGAATGCCTGCCGCGATGACGGCGGCGATGATCATGCAGACAATGCCCTTGAGCGGGAAGCACATGAGCAGCAGGCCCACGACCATGACGGGCTGACGCATGACGGCACCCATCGTCGAGGCGGTACAGACGGCGACGCAAAAGACCGGATCGGCGCCCGTAAGGACGGCAAGGCCGTAGCCCAGGCTCACGCCCGAGAAGATAACGGGGAAGAAGTGACCGCCGCGCCAGCCCAGGTTGATGAGGGCGGGCGTCAGCATGGCCTTGATAAGACCAGTTGCAATGAGCACACCGGCGGGAATGGTCATATAGGTCTCCATGAGCACGTCGGCCTGCGTCTCGCCAGCAAACATGGTGTAGGGCAGGACCGTGCCGCAGATAGCGAGCGTCAAACCGGCCAGCATGGCCTTGACGACAGGGCGCTCCCCTATGACGTGGGCCAACGCCTCGCTCGCGTGCTCCGAGACAAAGTACAGCCAGCCACAGGCCGTGCCGACGAGCGCCAGGGGAATAAGCCAAGCAAGCTCGAGGTTGCCCACCTGCGCGGCCTCGAACCTCGGCATACCCATGCCGCCGCCCACAAGCTGGCCAAGCGCCTGACCGAAGTGCGTAAGAATGGCATGATGGATT
>OGOM01001876.1_pt1 | contig 13938 bp, 12 predicted proteins | sample 1552681 | NCBI WGS metagenome assembly OGOM01 (sample SAMEA2580188, study PRJEB22360) | human gut metagenome | biome: human gut; feature: human-associated habitat; material: faeces | place: Denmark | collected 2008/2010 | reverse complement strand
GTCGCTTTGCAAGCAAAATCCCACTAAACCCTATAGGTTGCGGATTTGAGGCTTATAAAATTAAAGTTGAAATAAGTATGGATGTAAAAACAAAGAATAATAAACAAAAAATTACCGCTGGTGTAATATCCTCATATGCCTATATAAGAGGTCATAACAATTATGGAAGTTTATTGCAATATTATGCTCTACAACAATATTTGAAAAAATTTGGTGTTGATGCATATTGGATAAGATATATGTTCCCTAAATGGACTATGTATAAAGACCTTTGTAAAAAAATATTGGTTCATTTATATCATGGTTTACATGTAAAAAATATCTGGAATCATATTAAAACGCAAATAGCTTTTAGGCATTTTATGCATACAAAGTGTAACGTTTCTGACAAAAAATATGATGATTTAAACGAACTGAATCTCAATCCGCCTAAAGCAGATATTTACATAACGGGGGCAGACCAAGTTTGGGGTGGATGGTTAGAACCAAATTATCTTACTTTTGCACCAAAAGAAAAGAAAAAAATAGCTTATGCTGTGAGTTTCGGAAGACAACAATTAACAGCGGAACATCAAAATCATATTCAAGATTGGGTGAAACAATTTGATGCCATTTCTGTAAGGGAAAGTTCCGGCATAGAAATTTGCCGTAAGATGGGGAAGGATGCTGTACATCTATTGGATCCTACATTGTTGCTTGATGATGTTGATTACTTACCTGTTAATGCTGTAAGGGCAGAGAAAAGAAAATATATTTTTTGCTATTTTATAAATGAAAAAGATGCTCAGTCTCTAAGAATAAAAGATATAATATCATATAGTGAAAATAAAAAAATAAAATTAAAAATAACAGGAATAGAAGGTCCAGAATATGTTATACCTTCAAAATATCTTTATCAATATTCTCCTGAAATTTGGCTGAATCATTATAAATATGCTGAATGTATTTTTACAAATACATTTCATGGAACTGTATTTTCTATTATTTTTAGAAAACAATTTTATGTTCTGTTACAAGAAGGAGCGACAGAAAAACAAAATGAACGAATTTTTTCCCTTTTAAAGTTATTTGGTTTACAAAACCGAATTTTATCTCATTCAGAATCAATTTCTGATAAAATTATGAAACCTATAAACTGGGATTATGTAGAAACTGTAAAAAAACAAATGAGGGGAAAAACTGATATATTTTTTAAAGAAATATTAAATGACTAAAATAATGAATTCAATATCATATTTTATCTTACATTGTATTAGAAAAATAATTGGTAATAAGTCTAATATACATGCATTAAAATATTATGAATATGTTGATTTATATGACCAGGAAGCAAATAACTATATTTTACAATTGCTATCCAAAGATTATACATCTGGATTAATGATTAGCAAATTTGGTACCGTTGAACTATCTAATATTATTGCAGCACATTATAATAAATTAAACAATTGGAGTAGAGAATATTTAAAAGATTTTCTCAACTATAATGTTTCATTTGATTTACATTCTACATTAAAATCACTATGTTCGAATGCAGGTTTTTTCCCATATAATATTGATTTAGGTATTGAATTTTATAAAAGGATGCTTAAGGATATGCCGGAGATAGATATCCTTGGCAGTTACATATATCAAGAAAAATATGTGGAGCCATTTTTAACAGGTGTAAAGAAAAGAGTAAACTTAGATGGATTTTATGCTCCTTTTTTATGGAAAGGCCCATGGACTAAAGCATTAAAAGGTAAACGTGTTCTTGTAGTTCATCCTTTTGTTGAAAGCATCAGATATCAATATGAGAATAATCGTACAAAATTATGGGACAATCCTGATGTTTTACCAGAATTCAAAGAACTGCTTACATTAAAAGCGGTACAAAGTATAGCGGATGCAAAAGATCAACCATATAAAGATTGGTTTGAGGCGTTAAAATATATGGAAGATGAAATATCTAAATTAGACTTTGATATTGCTATAATCGGATGCGGAGCATATGGTATGTGCTTGGCTGCACATGTAAAACGTATGGGAAAAATTGCGATACATCTTGCAGGGTGGACTCAAATGTTATTTGGAGTTTACGGTAACAGATGGATAAAAGACCAACCTGAATACTCAAAATATATAAACAAATATTGGATAAGACCTTTACCTAATGAAAGACCTAATGGTGTTGAAAAAATTGAAAATGCTTGTTATTGGTAATAAGTTAGAATGCATAATGAGATCCATAATGTAAGAGTGGAATATTAATTAAACGTTATACATTTGTATAATGTTCCAACGACAAGCAGTTGAATAAGACTAATGTAAACCTTATCATTAAGATTGTTTCGCATGTCAGGTCTCCATTCGATTACATTAGCATCTTGATAATTCATAAAATAGTTAAACACCACATTTGTAATGTGGCTTAAAAATGTTAATGAATACCATTAGTTTATAATATAATTGGGAATGGATATTAGCAAATAGACATTCGTTATTGTTTATTATTCTGTTAAAAATATATGTAAAACAAAGAATCAATGATATTAAAAAATATTATTGAACTTGTAATAATAATTTTAGTTAATGAATATCATTGGGCTATTTTATAACAGAAAATAAATACGTATTATTATTAATACCTATAAAGAAGTCAATCTACATAACAACTAATAAAATTAATAATACTTTCATGTTTAAAATAACATCTATATGACAAAAGAAAAAAAGCTTTTTATTGTTATTGTAAGTGTATACTTGGCAAGTCAACAATTTTTTAATCCTCTTGGAGCGATTTCTCAACAATTGGGAAAATTTCTATTTTACGCATTCACTTTAATTGCATTAATTATTGCGTTAAATAAAAAGAACGTTTCTAATAATTATCCTAAAAAAGCTTATTCATTAATAATTATAGGAATTTTATTTTCAATTTTTATGGGAGGGACTTTCCACGAACAATCTATTAATATATGCATAATTGCCTCTTTGCCATATTTATTATCTTATCTTTTTTTATACATATTATTTAAAGTCAATATCTCTAATTATAAAATAGAGAAATTATTGAAAACTATGGTAATATGTTCTGCAATAATATATATATCAAATCTGATAGTCTTTCCGAATAAAATTTTTGGTGTAGAAAAAGATGAATATGACATGTCTCGAGGCTTTGCTAGAATTGGTGTACCAATGATAGAAATTGTTGTTGTATATTTTTTCTATAGCATAAATCAATGGATCTTAAGTAAAAATAAAAAATCTATTTTCTATATTATATTATGCTTGCTTCTTATTTTTATGTCGCTGACTAGGCAAATAATAATCTTCTCAATTATTGCTGGTGTTTGGTTTATCTTAATAAAAGCTTCTAAGACAAAAAAAATGATTACACTTTCTGTTATTATTGTATGTTTTATATTTATTATACCAAAACTTGAAATATATCAAACGATAATAAACTTAACTAATAATCAAATAGAAAGCAATAAAGATAACGAAGATATTAGAATAACAGCATGGAAGTTTTATACATATAAAAATCAAACAAATAATTTAACTTATTTTTTAGGGAATGGTGTTCCTTCTGCTGGTAATAGTATATGGGGAAACGCATATGAAAAACAAACAAGCCCTATTACGGGTAACGCTTGTTTTGCTGTTGATGTTGGTTGGGCAGGATTTTATTGGTATTTTGGACTTCTTTCTGTCATAGGGCTATTATCATTATTATTAAAATGTATAATTAAACGTAAAACACCTAATAATCAATATTTAACATATTCTTGCTTGTTTTTTTTGATAACATCAATTACATCTGGGCCAATATTAAATTATAACCAAATTATGTGTTTATGTTTCATTGTATATATGATATATTCAAATCAGTTAAGTAAATCGATATATCTAAAAGACTTAAATTCTAAATAAAAGCTATGGATGTCTCAATAATAATAGTTAATTATAATACTTGTAATCTGACAAAACAGTGCATAGATAGCATATTTGAAAGAACAAAAGGTATAAAATTCGAAATTATTCTGGTTGATAATGCCTCTAAAGACAATAGTTATGAAATATTTAGTAAAGATAAAAGAATAACATTTATATCAAGTAATATAAATTTAGGTTTCGGAAAAGCAAATAATCTCGGATATAAAGTAGCAAAAGGAAAATATATATTTCTTTTAAATTCTGATACGATACTCTTAAATAATGCTGTTAAGATATTTCGAGACGAACTTGAAAAAATGCCAAAAAATGTTGCTTGTTTAGGCACAATATTAAAAGCTTCTGATGGTATATCAGATAATAATTCTTTTAGTGAGTTTCCTTCATTGAAAACAACTGCTAAATTTTTAAAAGAGTTATATTTTAGACAAAATAATTATAGCATACAGAAACGGAATACACCATTTGAGGTTGATTACATTATAGGAGCGGATTTATTTATTAGACGTTCAGTAATTGAAAAGCTTGGATTGTTTGATCCTAATTTTTTCATGTACTATGAGGAATCGGAAATGCAATATCGATATCATAATATGGGATATAAATCTATTATAATAGATCAACCTCATATAATACATTTAGAGGGAGCGTCATCAAATGTACGTGGAAGAAAATTAACAGGTAAAAAGGCTGTTATGTATTATTATAGTATGTTGATTTATATGGGTAAAAGATATAGCGGATTGAAATATTTATTATTTAGATTACTTTTTATCTTATATATACCATTAATGATTTATGATAAAGTTCCATTAAAGGTATTAACACTTTGCTTTAAAACACATTTACAAATTATAAAAGATAAAAAAATATGGTAAAATTATTATATATTGATAGTTTCGGAATCGGATCTTTTCATGAGACATTTAATTCTTCTTCATTGAAGATGATGTCAGAAATCTTTAATAATGTTGAATATTATTCCACAAAAAGTTCATTTGAAGCTGTAAGTAATTTGTTGCATGATGTACCACAAAATGTAAATCATCATAATATATTAGTTTTAAAGCCAAAATGGAAGATCGGCAGGTTCTTACAATTATTATCATCGTTTATATTAAATATTTATTTTGTAGTATTCAAACTTAAAAAAAAGAATGTTGCATTTTTTAATTATAATTCACTGTGGGCTTTGCCTTTCATAAACTGGTATTGTAAGAAATCAAAAAAGAAAGTTATAATAATGTGGCATGGTGAATTAGAATGGCTATGTAATAATGAAAAACTGAATTTTATTTCAAATAAAGCTCTTCATTGGATTCAACGAAACAATGTGAAAATTGCTGAAACATTATATTTCTGTGTAGCAGGTAAAAGTATTATAAAAAATCTTCATTTAGTAATACCGCAGCATATTATTAATCATTTTGTTTCATTTGAGCATACATTTATTTCACAATATAATGGAAAAATGTTGAAAAGGAATACATCTAAATGTTTAAATATAGGAACTGTTGGAACAATAAGAGAGTATAAAGGGCTTGATAACATTTTATATATGGGAAAACTCCTAGATAAATATAATGGAATTAATTTTTTTGCATTAGGACGAATATTTTGTGATACTAAAATTTTAAATAAAAATGGTATAAAATATATTGAAGGAGCAGATAAGAAATTCATACCCAAAGATATCCTCAATGAGAAAATAGATAAAATGGATATTCTTATATTTCTATATCCGGAAGATAAATACAAATTAACGGCTAGTGGAGCAATATTTGATTCTATAGATAGAGAAAAAATAATACTATCATTACACAATGATTATTTTGATGATTTATTTAGCAGAGTCTTTATTGGCTATCAATTTGATAGTATAGAATTGATGGTGGAATATATTAAAGGACTTTCTAAAGAAAAATTACCAATTATTGATTATAAAAATGTAAAAAATAAACTTTCACCAGAAAGTGAAGCTAAAGAATTTTCAAGAATCATAAACAATATTTTATATAAGTAATTCCATATTTATGAAGAAATTACTAAACAAATTAGTATCGCGAGCTAAAGGAGAGTCATTTATATTTGACAAAGAAATTCCTATGTCATACATCGTTAAATTTCTATTCAATAAATGTGTCGCTTTAGCCTATGGCTTTCTAAGGTTCAGAAAATTTAAAGTATATGTGTGTCCATCAAGTACGATAAAATGTGTATCAAAAATACATTGTGGTAAAAATTTTAATATTGGACCATATTGTTATATTGATGCTTTATCACGTGATGGACTTGTTTGTGGAGATAACGTGTCAATGGGATTTCATACCCATATAGAGTTAACCGGAAGTTTGAAATTATTAGGTCAAGGTATGAAAATCGGCAACAACGTCGGTTTAGGCAGTCATGGACATTACGGCAGCGGAGCCGGATTTGTTGAAATAGGTAATGATACGATTTTTGGTAATTATGTAAGCATACACCCTGAAAATCATAATTATAAAGACAAAAATGTTCCAATACGATTACAAGGCGTAAATTCAAAAGGGGGTGTAAAAATTGGAAACAACTGCTGGATAGGGGCAAAAGTGACAATTTTAGATGGAACTGTAATTGGTGATAACTGTATTGTTGCTGCTGGGGCTGTTGTTTCAGGAGTATTTCCGGATAATGTTATAATAGGTGGAATTCCTGCAAAAATAATAAAAAACATTTGAGTGAAAATTTTATGCGAATTCTTCATTATACACTAGGTTTCCAACCATATCGAAGTGGCGGGCTTGTAAGATATGTATCAGATTTAATGCTAGCACAAGCAAGTATGGGGCATAATGTTTTTGCTTTGTACCCAGGAAGTGTATCTCTTACATCCACTAAGTGCCACATTCGACTTGATGAATATATAAATAAAGTATGTGTGTTTGAGATAGTAAATCCCATGCCTGTTCCATTAATGTACGGAGTTAAAGAAGTGAATGACTTTATAAATAACAAAGGTGTTGATGTTAATTCATTAGAAAAGATGCTTGACTATGTAAAGCCGGATATTTTTCATGTCCACACGTTGATGGGATTACCGTTGGAATACTTGAAAGTCATAAAAAGATATGGCGTGAAAACAATTTATACTTCTCATGACTATTTCGGATTATGCCCAAGAGTCAATTTTATTGATAATAATGGACAAATTTGTTCCATAGCGTCAGCAAGAAACTGTTGCACTTGTAATGTTGACGCCAAGTCTACCACATATTTAAGAGTCAGAAATGCTAAATGTCTTGTTCCGTTGAAAAGTATTTTAAGAAATATTGTAAAATAATGGATGATTATAGAAAATTGTTGAATTATTATAAAGAATGTTTCGGCTTCATAGATTGTTTCCACTTTAATAGCGAAACGGCACAGAATGTATATTTGGAAAACTTAGGATATGTAAATGGCAATGTCAAACCTATAACACATTCTGGAATAAAGGACAACAGGCATAAAAAAATATTTGACGCTAATATCCTACGAATAGGATTTATAGGAAATGATACTCCATATAAAGGATTACCACTGTTGCTGAATGTCTTGAAACAGATGTCAAGTACTTCTTCATGGCGGTTAGACGTGTGGGGTGGAAAGAGTGGTAAAAAAGATAAAGATTATCAAATATACTATAGAGGTAAGTTTAACAGCATCTCAGCTCCTAATGTTTATGATAAAATGGATGTACTGGTAGTTCCCTCTATTTGGAAAGAAACTTTTGGTTTCGTAGTTTTAGAGGCCTTATCATATGGTGTCCCAGTCATCGTGTCGGATAATGTAGGGGCAAAAGATGTTGTAAGACAATATAATGAAAAGTTTATCTTTACTTCAGAATCTGAACTATCAATATTGTTGAATAATATTATTAATGACCGTGCCTTGTTAGTTAAATTCAATGAGCAAATATTGAATCTTGAATGGAAACACTCAATGGAAAATCATGCTCAGGATATTATTAATTTATACGAAAGTATTTGACATTTCAAGCATAACTTATTATTTGTGTTTATTATAATATATTGTTATATATGTAATAGACAAAGAATTTATCATTTATGAAATTAATTCCATGAATGGAATTTAAATAAATTATAAAATTACAAATTAGTATATGAAAATAGCATTTATAAGCACCCGTGGTATACCGAATAACTACGGAGGCTTTGAACAATTTGCCGAGTATATATCTGTAGGCTTGGCTAAGCGTGGTCATGAAGTGGTGGTTTACTCTCCACATTTTCATCCGTATAAAGAGGATAATTATAAAGGAGTAAGAATAAAACATATATATAGTCCGGAGACATGGATGGGCAGTTCTGTGGGAAGCTTTTTTTATGACTTTGCATCTCTGAGGGACGCCCTGAAGAAAGAGAAGTTCGACATAATATATGAAGCCGGATATACAAGCATTGTGCCTGCTTATATTTGGTTTAACGTTAAGAACATTAAGTATCCGATATTTACGACTAATATGGACGGACTGGAATATAAACGCACGAAATTTAATAAATGGGTGAGGAAGTTTATATTCTGGGAAGAACGGACTACGGTTAAGCACAGCCACTATCTGATAGCCGACAATATGGGCATACACGACTATTACAAAGAAAAGTATGGCAAAGAAAGCACTTTCCTTGCATACGGAGCAGACATTCATGACGATTATGACGAAAGTGTGCTTGAAGAATATGGCCTGAAGGCTCATGACTATTATCTGGTGATAGCACGACTGGAGCCGGAGAATAATATCGAAATGGCAATAGAAGGCTATCTGAAGTCGGATGAATGCGGAAAGAAGCCGCTGGTGATAGTGGGAAAGACAAACACGCCTCATGGAAAATATCTTGTGGAACAATATGGCAACAAGAACGGAATACGTTTCCTTGGCGGTATTTATGACTTCAAGAAGATTAATTCGGTGCGCTATTTCTCGTATGCGTATTTCCACGGACATAGCGTAGGAGGAACAAATCCGTCGTTGCTGGAGGCTATGGCTTCAAGCTGCTATATACTTGCACACGACAATATATTCAACAAGGCTGTGCTGAAAGAAAACGCACATTATTATGCAAATTCTGATGACGTGAAGAACCTGCTGAACGATATTGAGAATCTGGGCAAAAATAACAGAGACAAGTTTATTGAGGGAAACCTGACGGAGATAAGAGAAGAATATTCGTGGGAGAAACTTGTTGACAAGCACGAAAAATATTTTATGAGTCTGCTTGCACAGAAAAGATAAATGAGTAACTTTGTTCCATAAACAATTATTTATGGAATATAAAAAGTTACATAGATTTATTTTGTTTGTGCTTTTATGTGAAGGTAAAAGCAATGTATGGTATCTTGTTTGCCGTTTCGTATTTGGTGAAAAGGCTGCAATAAGACGTTATTTCAAAATTCTTTTTACAGGATGTGATAATGCAACTTTTATGCATTATCTGGATCTGTATAACAACGAAAACAATACAAATCTTTCTATAAAAGTAGGGCTGAACTCAAATAATTTGTTGACAGGAGAGATAGAAGACTGAGATTCATATCGGTAGTTAAACCGTAGTGCTTGCTACGATAATACGCAACGCACATGTAGTAGCTCCATAGCCCATAAGGCTGTTAATACAGTCTCCTGTTTACTATATTTATACATAAAGAGGTCATGCCATTATTCCTGACAGGGTAGTGGCATGACCTCTTTTGCGTTGTATGGCTAAGTGTCGAAATGGCACATGTCATTTGGAGTTAAAGTAGTTAAAGGAGTTATCGCCAACAAGTTGGCTGGGAGCATATTTAAGTGAAGAGTGAAGAACGAAGAGCAGGCGCTGAGCGCAAGCAGACTTGCGCAATTAAAAATGAAAAATTAAAAGTGAAAAACGCCTGGCGGAAGTGAAGAGTTAAGAGTGAAAAATCCATGTGCATTGTTTGGTATTGTTATTGGTAGTTAGAGTAGTTAAAGTAGTTATCGCTCACCTGGGTGAGCTAGTAGTTAGAGTCATATGCCATGTTGATTCTTATCGCAAGAACTACGTTTGTAATTGGATTTTTCGTTTTTCACTTTTCATTATTCACTTAAACAATCACTATGTTTGCATTTATTTCGTGCAAGTTTAATGGAATTCTGCATTAATTTCATGCAATTTTGGCAGAATTCTGCATTTATTTTGTGCAATTCCTGTAAAATACAGTATATTTGTCATGATATAAAATAGGATGGGTATGGAAAGGCTGTATGAATTTTTCTATAGAAAACTGAAAAATACTCCGGTGGAGTTTTTCAGATATAAATATAACCAGATAAAATGGGAAAGTAGAGCTTTCGGACTTGTCGGCCCACGAGGCGTAGGCAAGTCTACTATGCTGCTGCAATATATCAAACAGAATTTGGACACAAAAGATACGCTGTATGTATCGGCTGACAATCTTTATTTTGCAGAACACAAACTTGTTGACCTGGCTGACCGTTTTGTAAAGATGGGAGGCAAACACCTGTTTATCGACGAGATTCACAAATATGAAGGATGGTCGAGAGAGCTGAAACAGATTTATGACAGTTATGACGACTTGCAGATTGTGATCTCCGGCTCTTCGATACTTGACATTTATAAGGGCATGGCAGATCTTAGCAGACGTATGCCTATTTATGAGATGCAGGGGTTGTCGTTCAGAGAATATTTGCGCCTATTTCATGGTATAGACGTACCAGTTTACAGTCTGAAAGACATACTTACGCACAAAGCAGTGATTAGTGGTGTAGAACATCCCCTTCCACTTTTTCATGATTATCTTAAAAGAGGCTATTATCCGTTCGGACGCGACGCTGAATTTGAAATTGAGCTGATGCAGGTGATAAACCAGACGATGGAAATAGACATACCAATGCACATAAAGACCAACATATCTGTGGGCAGAAAACTGAAGAGTCTGATAATGGTTGTATCTAAAAGTGTTCCTTTTAAGCCTGTGATGCAGAAACTGGCTGATGTTACGGGTATCAGCAGAAATGACATTCCTGACTATCTGATATACATGGAACGTGCCGGAATGATAAGTCAGCTGCGTAATGCAACCGGAGGACTGAGAGGCCTAGGCAAAGTGGAGAAACTGTATCTTGACAACACGAACCTGATTTATACCCTTGCACCGGAACGTGCTGATATAGGAAACGTAAGAGAGACGTTCTTTATGAACCAGACGAGGGTATGTAACGACGTGAGAAGTTCTGACATCTCAGATTTTGAGATAGACGGCAAGGTGTTTGAAATTGGAGGACGGAAAAAAGGACAAAAACAGATAGAAAGTGCAGACGACGGCTACATCGTGAAAGACGATATTGAAAGCGGATACGCAAACGTGATACCTCTCTGGGCTTTCGGACTTAACTACTAATGGTAATTCACAATTAGCTTGCGCTGAACTGCGTTAGGTTGGCGATTCGGTCGCGCTATGAACGATAGCCACAAGACTAGTGGATTGTTTCCCTAGTGGCGCAATGTAGGGACGTACCCCAGGTGCGTCCACCTTTCATTTAGCATTTTGTCATGTCGTAAATCGTTGAAATACAGGATTTTATCAGTTGGACGCACCTGGGGTACGTCCCTACATTCAACCCTGAGTAATGCTGTTTAATTTTTACTTGCGCTTACAGCCTGCTCTTCACTTAAATAAGCACTACGTTTGCAATTGACTTTAACTCCTACAAAAAATCCATAATGCACATGAATTTTTACTTTTTAATTTTTCATTTTCGTGCGAAACAATTCGCACGAACTGCGGTTCGGAAATAAAAATAAAAAAATTATGTTTTTTCATTTTGTATTGCTCTCACCTTTTTTTAAAAGAAGATAAGCTGCATCTCAGCATAACGTTCAAGCACGCTTGACGATTCTGCCTTCGATTTACATTATCTTTCACTATCTTTAAATAAGATAGGAGGCGGCTCGGAAAAGTCAAAAATAAAAACTGCGTTTTTTATTTGTCTTTTCACTCACCTTTCACTATCTTTGCATTTATATATTATGTAATGATAGAAAACGTTTATGGAATTATCAATAAGTAATTTCGGCCCGATAAAAGAGGCAAATATAAATTTTGGCGACCTTACATTTCTTATAGGTCCGCAAGCAAGCGGAAAGAGTTTGTCTTTGGAACTGCTTAAGCTTATCATAGATAAATCTCATATCGTTTCAACCCTTCGAAATTATAATTTTATTTTGAGTAAAACGGATGCAAAGAATATCTTAGACTGGTATTTTGGCGAAGGATTATCAGGATTATTTAGGGAAGATACGAAGATAGTTTTAGATAATGAGGCGTTTTCTCCGCAAGATTTACTTAATGTAATATCTAAGCAAAAGGCTTCCGGACAGAGAAAAGAGTCTGTATTTTATGTTCCGGCACAAAGAATATTGAGCATATCGGAAGGACGTCCCAGAAATTTTATGGAATATGATACGTCTACTCCTTATGTGTTGAGATGGTTTAGCGAAACGTTACGCGTATTTATGCAGGGGGAAATGGGTAATCCTGACACAATATTTCCAATTAAAAGCCGACTGAAGGGAGCTGTAAAGAGATCGATAAACGATAATATTTTTCATGGAGGTAAGGTTGTTCTTGATAAAACAGGGGTGCAACGGAACATGAAAATGGAAGTGGCCGGTATGAAAATTCCTTTTATGGCATGGAGTGCCGGACAAAAAGAATTTATGCCGTTACTATTGGCAATATATTGTTTGTCAGGTCCTCCTACACAGGTCATTGATAAAAATGATTACAAATTGGCTATTATTGAGGAACCAGAAATGGGGCTTCATCCACGAGCAATACAGTCGGTGTTGTTGGAGATATTCGAACTGATTCAGAATGGCAAGAGAGTGGTTGTGTCAACTCATTCAACAACATTCCTTGAATTTGTTTGGGCGTTTAACAACTTGGTTGATTTGTCTGAAGAAGAGTTCAAGATTGCCATGTGTGAGATGTTTGGTATAAGCAGAAATTCAAATGCCGCAGGTTTGTTTGATAACTTGAAGGAGAAGACAATAAAAACGTTTTACTCGACAAAGTCGTATACAAAAGAGGGCGTAACATTCTCGGATATATCAACGTTAGATGCCTTTAATGAGGATACGGATATATCTGAATGGGGAGGACTATCTACATTTTCAAGCAGGACATCTGAAATAGTCAGCCGCTATGCAGAACAATAAGAAGAACAGCGGTATGACTAAATTTGAAAGTGCAGTGAGAAATACGCCTGATATTGCTGCCGGATACAAAAAGGGTATTCAAGCTTTTGGCGCAAATTCATCATGCGTGCAGGTGGATGATACAAGAAAACTGGAGGGAAGTGTAGACATTGATAAATGTACAAGAGATATTTATCCTGACAAGTCGCGCTGGGACTATGCTTTAGGTTATGACGAAAAAGCATACTTCATTGAGGTGCATCCGGCAAGCACAAGCGATGTGGCAACGATGATTGCGAAGTCAAAATGGCTGAAGGAATGGCTGAAAGAGAAGGCTAAAGATTTGGAGGTATTAAAGGCTAATGATAATTATTATTGGCTGGCAACAGGCAAAATAAAGATTTTGCCTAAATCAAGACAATATAGAATGCTTATGGAAAATAAGATTTTATTGCGTAGTAAATTTAAACTTCCGCTTGAATAGACTAAATATTTGTAATCGATATAATAGTGCACTAACAATAAAACGACTAAACCATGCTTTATCCATTATTATTTAGAAACAACTTCTTTTCGAAAATATGGGGCGGAAGCCTGCTGAAGAAACTTAAGGGCATAGAAGACAATGACCCTACGCCTATAGGCGAGAGCTGGGAAATAAGTGCCGTGCCGGGCAAGGAGTCGGTAGTGGGCAACGGCTCGCTGCAGGGACGCAAGCTTAACGAACTGGTGACGGAATATAAGGAAGAGCTGATAGGACGCACGGTGTATGACATGTACGGCG
>OGOM01001866.1_pt1 | contig 14021 bp, 13 predicted proteins | sample 1552681 | NCBI WGS metagenome assembly OGOM01 (sample SAMEA2580188, study PRJEB22360) | human gut metagenome | biome: human gut; feature: human-associated habitat; material: faeces | place: Denmark | collected 2008/2010 | reverse complement strand
TGCCGCCGGTCACCTTACCTCTGTTTTTACTGCGGGGACTGCTGGGTGCGTTGGCCGTCATTGCCGCACAGCTGGTGCTGGCCATGATCATCCGCAGTTTTGCCGTGCCCATCTTCCTGGGGCTGCTGGGCGGCATCCTTGGCATTTTTGCCGGGTCCAAAGGCTTTTCTCTGCTCTGGCCCTACGCCCTGATGCAGGCGGGCATGAATGCCAACAAAAGCGAGGATGCACTGGCCGGAAGCTATGGAATGTTCTTTCTCAGCTGCGCGTTCTGGCTGGCGGCAATGTTTTTGCTGGCATGGTGCCTGCTGCGGAAACGGGATGTAAAAGCGTGACGTTGTTCCTGTAAAAAGAAGCGTTCTGCCCCAATAAAAAATCTCCTGTTCAGAAAATCAAGACCCCGCGTTTTCACGCGGGGTCTTGATTTTAAAGTCCTTTTAGGATGCACCCATCCTCGATTCGGATGATCTGCTGCGCTTTCTTCGCGATCTCCGGGTTGTGGGTGACAACGATCAGGGTCTGTCCGAATTCTGCTGCACATTCTGTCAGGAGCTTCATGGTGTCCTCACCCGTTCTGGTGTCCAGATTTCCGGTCGGTTCGTCTGCAAAGACAATGCGCGGTTTTACGATCAGTGCGCGGGCGATTGCCACACGCTGCTGTTGTCCACCCGAAATCTGAGAAGGACGAGCATCGAGTTTCTCTGCGATTCCAAGAATTTCCGTCAGTTTACGGAGCATCTGCTCGTCCGGTGTCCGATGGTCGAGATAAAATGGAATCAGAATGTTGTCCCGCACCGTATACTCCGGGAACAGCCGGAAGTCCTGAAAAATAAAGCCAATTTTTTGCCGCCGCACCTGTGCAAGCTGCTCTGCATTCATTGCATAGAGGTCCTGCCCATCCAGCAGAACGTTTCCGGTCGTGGGCGGCAGCAGTCCTCCCAGAATCTTCAGAAGAGTGGATTTTCCGCTGCCACTGGAACCAATGATGGACGCAAATTCCCCCTTCCAGATCGTCAGATCGCTGGCTTTCAATGCCTGAACCGCACTTTCGCCCTCGCCATAGGTTTTGGAAATTTGCACAGCTTCCAGAATTTTGTCTTTCATAAGATGTCCCCCTTCGATGCTTTTTTCCGAATAAAGGAGAAAACCGGCAGCAAAGCCGCGCCCAGCCAGAATCCCATCAGCAGAATGCTGACCAGGATCTGACTTCCCACAGGTCTGTGAAATTCAAACACACGCCCATCTGTATGGATCCGGATCAGATCCAGAATGCTTTGAATCGGGACAATGTGCGAAACTGCCACCGATACAAGGATATTGACGATCAGCGTAGTTCCAACGATCACCGGGATCACCCGTTTTGCATAAGAACACACCAATTTTTTCGGGGAAACGCCCAGCGTCAGGAGAAGGGACAACCGCTGCTGCTGGACTTCATAGGCAGAAAGGTTCAGGACGACCAGCAAAGCGCAGCCCAGAAGAACACCAAGTACCGCCAGAATTCCGACCAGAAATGCGCTTTGCGTTCCTTCCGTATAGCTTTGGCTGAGCAGATCGTAATTGTCTGCGCTCAGAATCCCATTTCTGCGTGTGGCAATGGATGCAATGGAACGCCGCAGCGAGAAGTTATTGCCGGCAGCCAGCTTTACATTCAGGCTGCTGTATCCTTCTTTTTCCATATGGTAGCTTCCTGCGCCTTCAAACATTTTATGATAAAGAGCCGTGCTGACAAAAACCGTGCCATTGTAGAAGATCCGATCTGTTGTCAGCAGTGTGTAATCTGCCGTGGATTTTACAATACCGGCAATGGGCAGCTCGGCGGCATACGTCTGATAAACATCATTTCCGGCTTCGTCCAGCCCGGTATAACGCTGGTATTGGATGCTCAGCTTATCACCGGCCGAGAAGACCGGTTCAACCGGCGTACTGCCATCCGGTTGGAAGCCCTGATAATATTCATCCGCAGCGGGATCATAATAGCAATCTCCCCACCGGAGCAGAACAGAATCTCCGGCCAGCAGTGCATCCATGCTGTTTTCCGGGACGCCGGCGTCTTCGGCAATGTGTTCCAGTTCATCATCCGGCAGGGCGCAAACGAACGTATTCAGCGTCCCATTCGAGGCATTATGCATGAGATTCGGAACGCCCGTATAAAATCCGTTGTCCTTGACCCGGATATCGGAGAGCATCTGGCTGCCCTGGATCTTGTCCGAAGTAATACTGTAGATGTCGGTCAGGTTGATCGCAGCCGAAACATCTTCCACACCGGGCAATGCTGCAAGATCTTCTTTCAAAGAAAATGGCATCCCGGACGTTCCGTTCATCTTGATGGACAGACAAGCATACGGCGCATCCAGATCATACGGCAGCATGACACGCCATCCGACATAAAGGCAGCTGACTGCGATCAGCAAGACCGCACAGCCGACACCGATCTGCGGTGCAAGCGGAAGCTGCGCCAAACGGAACTTTTTGGCCTTGCTTTCCTTCTTCTGTGCTGCCTTTGGGCGGGTCAGAACAGCCGGCAGGAATGCACCCAACAGCACAGCAATCAAAAATAGTACGGCAAGCAGGATCAACGATGCAAAAGGAACTGCAAAGAACGAAAGCTGTTTTTGCAGTCCAAGCCCTATGGCGGCAGCACCACACCCAAGAGCAAAACCAAGGAAAACTGCCGCAAGACCTGCAAAAAGAGCTTCCCACAGGCACATCCGGTGCAAGTCCTGTTTTCTTGCGCCAAGGATCTGGAATGTATGCAGTGTCTGTACTCGTTTATGAAGCACGATCACAAAATACTGCGCAACGGCAAAGAAGCTGACCAGAATCGCTGCGACCAGTAAAAAGCGCAAAGAAGATGAAACGGTATCCTCCTGTGGGTAGGCATACTCGTTTGCCACTAAAGCAGGGTCGGTCGAAGCGGTCACGGGTGCGGCTGCATTCAAATAATAAAATGTCTGGAACTTTTGCCCGTCCAAGGCAAGCGGCTCTGTCACAATGCTGCTGACGGTCAGATTGCCGTTCAGATTCCAATAAACATCATAGGCAGGCAAAACACCGCACAGGGTATAGGCTTTTTCCATCACTGCGCCGGAGCCTGCCAGCGGGTCGTAATCATTGGCAGCGACCTTCAGCGTGACCGTCTGCCCTACGTCATAGGAGCAGCCCAGCGCATCCAGCAGTGTCGTTGTCATGGCAATCTCATCGGACTGCGTGGGAAAATCACCGCTGATCGGCACGATACGTCCCAGCTGTGCAAAGGTATCGTCTGCCGTTCCGATACCACCCGCCACACCATCGTCTGCACCGAGAACGATTCCGTTTTGGATCACTGTGCTGACCTGTGCGGATGCAGGCAAGGCGCCTTGTACCTGTGCGGCATCCGCAGCAGTATCCGACAAACGCAGGTACTGCCATTCGCCATATAACTCACAGCGGGTGTCCTGCAATACCTGTGCAGAGCTGACGGAGTAGATCACCGCCGCCGTCAGGAACGAAAAAACCATCGTCAGCAGGATCAGCAATAGACTGGTCTGCTTTTTCCGCCCAAGCATCCCATGGAACGCCAAAATAAGAGATGGGTTTTCTTTGACTTTCATAAAATACCTTCACCTCCGCTTTTCATTCTGATCAACTGTTTCTATCCAATTAACGCAATTCCCACCCTTTTGTTACAGCTTTCAAGAGAATTTTTTTAATTTTTCTTTTTGTTCATCAATTTTTCGGGGTACACAAACAAAAAAGAGCATCAAGTCCAACGACTCAACGCTCTTTTATTGTCCAGTCCTCCTGCACATCACTGTGCATCCACTTTGATTCCTGGCAGGGAGTTCCAGACGCAAAAGGTCATCCGATGCCGTTTTCTATGCATCCGATGACCTTTTGGGGCAGCGTTTCCGTTTAAGCCACCTTGGTCTTTCTCAGATACCCCCATGCTGCCAATCCAACGAGCAGAACGATCTTGACCGGTGCCGATGCCAGCAGTACATCTGCCTGAAAGAAGGCATGCCCGCCTGCATAGAGAAAATCAAAGCTGATCATTTTATACAGCAATGCATTGGAAAGCCCAATGCCCCCTGCCGGAATCAGGGTGGACAGCCATTCTCCGAAGGAGCCCGGCACGACCATATAAACAATCAGCGGTGCCACCACACTGATCAGCGCCACAGACAAAGCGGTCAGGTTGTTCTTGGCCCATACGGATGCCATCAGCACAAAGGCCACCTCCGCAAAGAAGATCAGGAAGTTTGCCACCAGCATGACCCACTCCATCTGGCCAACGGTATACGGCAGCAGGCTGGTCACAGAAAACAGCCATTGCACGGAAGTTTGGGTACTTTCCCAGCCAAATAGAGCATTCGTGACCAGGATCCACACCACGCCGCAGAGCAGATACGCCGCCCCTGTGATACTAAACGCCGCCGCTAGCTTTGCCGCTGCTAGCCGCAGACCGCCGTTTTTTGTGCACAATTGGATGTCCTGCGCCCCGGTCTGTGCATCCGATGCAAACACCGGGGCCGCAATCACCGCGCACAGCAGGGTGAGCAGCAAGCTCAACAGGGTCTGGTAATCCATTGCGTCTGAACTGACCCCAAATGAATAGGTGAACGGTTTTTGTACAGCATCGAACTTTTTCTGTGCAATGGCCTGCGCCTGCTCATAGCCGGGCTTTCCGCTTTGTTCCAGCCAGATCACCGATTCCAGCCGTTTGGGGAGCTGGCTGTAAAAGTTCTGCATATCCTCTGCGGTCAGCCCCATCACGCCCGGTGCCATGCCGGTTTTCGGGTCGGCAAAGGCTTCCTTTGCGTTGTTCACAAGAGGCTGATACCGGGCAAGTTCTTTATAAAATACCTCGACCGGGATATCGTTGATGGAGCTTGCATCATACTGCCGGTACACCCGCTGATAGGCTTCCAGTGCTTCCTGCATGACATCCGGCGTGATGGTACCGGATACCTGCTGCTCCTGCCGTTTCCGGATTGCTTTCAGACCCGTGTAACGCACTTCGTTTCCGTTGGCATCCAGTTCCGTCCAACCGATAAAGGTCACCGGCAGATATGCCATGACCACAGCCAGCACCAGCGCAATGGCCAGCAGAATAGCTGTCATACGGGTTTTGCACACACGTTTCAATTCCAAACGATACAGGTTCATTTTGCTTCCTCCATTTCCTCCGGGAACAGCCACAGATACAGATCTTCCAGCCTGGGCTGTGCCGGGACGCTGTCCGGCAGCTGCGGTGCATCCGCCAGATACCGCAATGTTACCGTTCCGTCCGGCTCGTTGCGCAGGTTCACTACCCGCAGCCGGTGTTCCCACCGGGCAAGCTGTTCCATCGGGATATTTCCCTGCCAGACCTTGGCTTCGATCTGCTTTACCAGCCCTTCGGTGGTGTCCTGTGCAATGATTTTGCCAGCCTTCATCACGGCATTTTCAGCTGCAATGTATTCCACATCCGAAACGATATGCGTTGAAATAAGAACGATCCGCTCCTGCGCAAACTCCGACAGCAGATTGCGGAAGCGCACCCGTTCTCCGGGGTCCAGCCCTGCCGTAGGTTCATCTAAAATCAAAATTTCCGGGTCGTTGAGCAGTGCCTGTGCGATACCAACCCGGCGCTTCATACCGCCGGAAAGCTTTATGATCTTTTTGCGGCGCACCTCAGTGAGGCTTACCCGCTCCAGCAGTGCGTCGATCTGCCGGGCAGCCTCTGTGCGCGGCAGACCCTTGAGTGCCGCCATATATTCCAGATAGTCCTGCACCGTGAATTCCGGGTAAAACCCGAATTCCTGCGGCAGATACCCCAGCTTTTCCCGGTAGGCCGCACCAAGCGTCCCAATCTCCACCCCATCGCACAAAATCCGGCCACTGCTGGGCCGCAGAATGCCCGCCAGCATCCGCATTAAGGTTGTTTTGCCTGCACCATTCGCCCCCAGCAGCCCCCACACACCCGGCGTGAGAGTGATGGACACATCATCCACCGCCGTTTTATCCCGGTATCGCTTTGTAATATTCTGAATTTTCAGTTCCATGACTTGTTCCTTTCAAGCTTCTGCAATATATTCTAACCGGGCGGCAAGCCGGATGCACTGCAACACCATACAGAGCACCAGCACGCCCGCCGCCAGTGGCAGACCTTTCGGCAGTTCCGATAATTGCACGAACCGCAGCAAACACAGCTGCCCTGCAAACAGTGGTACAGCCCCGGTCATCATCCATTCCGGGCGCACCCAGCGCAGCAGCAGAAGCAGCTCATTGTTTGCGGTCAGGAATGGCACGGTCAGCACCGCCAGCAGTCGCCCGATGCTCCATGGCACGGCTGCCCGCACATTGAGTACCAGCACTCCCAGCAGGATTGTTTCCCCCGCCAGCAGCAGCAAAAACCGCATCACCAGCGGACGACCGACTCCTGCATATGTGGCATGTTCCAGTTCAAGCATCTTATATTGACTTGCCCGGTATAAAAACGGCAGACCGAGCAGGGCTGTCAGCATGGCAAGTGTGCTCAGACCAAACAGTGCATTGCGTAATGTCCATGCCTTCTCCCACAGGGCAAGTTCCCGACCCACACTGTACAACGCCAGTGCCGCTATTGCTTCCAACGCCCAGACCTTCCAACCCAGCAATTTGAACTGGCAGTGCAGCAAATCACGCCAATCACTCCGCTGTTTTACGACATGTTCCGCCCGGCAGCGGCGCAGCAGCGTTTTCGGTGCGGCTGTGTCAAGCTCTGCCGCCAGTGCTCTGGACAGTTCTTTTTCAAAGGCTCGATTCATCTCCAGTCCTCCTTTTCCAATTGCATTTTCAAGGTTTTCAATGCGGCACGCAGGCGGGACTGCACCGTGCGCAAGGGCAGACCTGTGATCTGCGCGATCTCCCGCAATTTAAGCTGTTGTGCGAACCGCAGCAATACCAGTTCCCGCTGTTCCGGCTCCAGCTGGGCCGTCAGCGCTCGCAGGTTTGCTTTCTCCTCTGCCGCAGCAAAGCCGCTTTCCTGATAGGCGGGTTCGTCCGGCAAGCTCTCCAGTGATACCTCCGTCCGCTTCATCGTACGGTTCAGATCGATGCAAATGTTTTTTGCGATTTTGTACAGAAAGGGACGGAATGCCCCCTGAAATCCACCACAGGAATCCAGCCAGCGCACCGCTTTCAAAAAGGTTTCCTGTGCTGCATCCTGCGCCTGCTGCTCGTCCGCTGTATGCCAACGGCAATAGTTCAGAATTTGTGGATAGTACGCTGTAATCAGAGTGTCCAGCGCACCCGTATCTCCGCTCTGCGCTTTCCGCAGCAATAATTCTGTCTGGATACGGTTCACCCCCTTCCTGTCTATTAAAACGTTCCACATCATCAAAATGATTTCCGTTTTTTCAAAAATCTCAAATAATCGTCTTTATCCTGTTCTTATAGCTTTGTCATCCTAAAGAGCCTTGTGCTTTTCCTTGTCAAGAGGGCTGGCGCTCGCAAGATGGAGGAGCCTTGCCCCGACAAGTCCGCGTTTGCGCAGGCGGAACAAGCTCATCATGCAAACAAAGAAAAACAGAGCGTTCCCGATGGGGAACGCTCTGTCAACCTTATCGTGTGTGGATTTTTGCAGGGTGCGTCCGGCAGGGCGTACCCTGTTTTTGTTTTGTCTGAATCTGCCTGCGGACTATTCTTCTGGCGAATCATCCGCTTCAACACGCAGCATCCGGTAGCCGACCCCCACATGGGTCTGAACCAGATGCAGAGAATGTGCACCTGATTCCAGCTTTTTGCGCAAAGATGCCATGTAGACACGCAGGGATGCAATGTCGTTTTCTTGCGAGCTTCCCCAGACTTTTTGCGTAATCGCCGTATGGGTCAGAACCTTTCCTACATTGTGCGCAAGGACACAAAGCAGCTTATATTCGATTGGGGTCAGATGCAGTTCTTCATCGTTCAGCCAGACACAGCCGGCAGCAAAATCAATTTTCAGCGGGCCATTTACAAAAACTGAGCTGCTGACCTCACCGGATGCCTGCAAATTCAGCCGCCTTTGCGTCACGCGCAGGCGAGCCAGAAGCTCATCCACTGAGAAAGGCTTCGTCAGATAATCGTCTGCGCCCTGATCCAGTGCTTCGATCTTATCGGAATCCTCACTGCGGGCACTCAAAACGATGATGGGTAGATTCGACCACTCCCGGATGCGGCGGATCACCTCAACGCCATCAATATCCGGCAGTCCGAGATCCAGCAGCATAATATCCGGGTTATGGCTGGACGCCATCATCACAGCCATCTCTCCGTTGGCCGCTGTCAGGAATTTATACCCGTGTGCTTTCAGGGTGGTTGTGATCAGACTCCGTACCGATGAATCGTCCTCAACAACCAGAATCGTTGGTTTATTCATGAATACTTACCTCGCTTTTGGGAAGTTCAAAAGAGAATATGCAGCCGTGCGGTTCGTTATCCCGGAGAGTCAGGGTACCTTTATGAGCTGCAAGGATCGTCCGGCAGAGCGCAAGTCCCAGCCCCAGACTGCGGTGGCTGTCTGCAATCTGATTCTGCCCGGTAAAGAACATTTCAAAGACCTGCGCTTTATTCTGCTCCGGGATACCGGGGCCATCATCGGATACATCTACCACGATATTACTGTTTTTTGCATACGCAGAAATATTGATCCGGGAGCCTTTCTGCGTGTATTTGATGGCGTTGTCCACCAGATTGATAATGACCTGCATGATAAGCCGTGCGTCCATGTCGGCAAGAAGAATTTCATCCGAATAAGTCGTTGTGATGATATGCTCCTTGCTTTTTCGGCTGATATGCCGCAGCGTTTCCTCGACCACCTCATCCATGAGCTGCGGAGAGATTTGAAGATTCATCCGCCCATCCTCAATGCGGGTGATAGAAAGCAAATTTTCCACCAGACCGATCAACCACTGTGCATCATCAAAAATATCCGTACAGATCTTTGTCCGTGTTTCTGCATCCAGCGTTTCCGCATTGGAGAGCAGATTACTTGCATTGCCTGAGATGGAGGTCAGCGGCGTCCGAAGATCATGGGAAATGGTTCGCAGCAAATTTGCCCGAAGCTGTTCATTCTGTGCATGAACAGTGGCTTGCTCCTTTTCCAGCGCAATGCGACGGTTTTCCACTGCCAATGCGCATTCACCAAGGATCGACAGCAGAACGCTGTTTTCAAACGCATCCATGGAGCGTTCCGACAGGTCGATGCCGATAACACCAAACACACCGCTGCCTGTACGAATCGCAAAGTACAGTCCTTTTGCATCGGTGCAGTAATCCGTTGATGCACCTGAACGCTTCTTATTTGCAAAGCACCACTCCGCGGCACTGCGTTCCGGCGCAGAATCAAAACGGAGTCGGCTGCTTTCTTCCACTGTGTTAAAAATTTGCCCCTGTCCAAGAGAACCATCCTGCTCTGGATACACGATCAGGTTCCGGTTTAGCAGTTTGGTAAGCTGCGCTGCCGTCAGGGATAAAATTTCGTCTTCGTTGGTCGCTTTCTGCAAAAGCCGGCTGGTATCAAACAGCACCTTCGTCCGAAACGCCGCCTGTGCAGACATTTTTGCCTGATCTTTCAACCGGGTCGTCAGCGTACAGGTGACGATGGCAGAAGTCAGCATCAGCACAAAGGTGATTTGATACCCCGGATCATAGGCATGGAATGTCAGTCTTGGCTCCGTCAGGAAGAAGTTATAGAGCGCAACGCTGGCGATCGACCCCAAAACGCCGCAGGAATAGCCCGATGTTGTAAGAGCCGTGAGCAAAACACCCAACATATAGAACATAATGATATTGTAGCGCGCAAAGTCCAGTTGCAGGAACAAAAATCCAATCACCGTGATGCAGGCTAGAATCCCTGCCGTAATCAGCAGATCACGGAACGATGGGACGATGGAACGGGCAAACAGCCTTCTGCCAGAGCCGTAATCCTGCTCAACTGCTGCATCCGGGATGATATAAATATCCAGATTGGGCGCAGTCAGCGTCAATTTTTCAGTCAGTGACGGTCCACTCCAGAAATGGCGGCGATGTACACTGGAGCGCCCCAGTACGATTTTTGTAATGCCGGAAATCCGGGCAAACTCTGCGATCTGCTGCGGAATGTCATCGCCGTAGAGGGTCGTAATATCTGCGCCCGCCTGTTCCGCCATGTGGATATGCTGCTGCAAGCGCTGTTTGTCCTGCGCACTCATCCAGTCGGCATCCGGTGTTTTGACATACAACGCAGTAAAAGAGCCGCCGAAAGCCTTTGCCATTGTTGCCGCCGTCCGCACGATCTTTGCATTGGAGGGAGAAGATGACAGACATGCCAGAATATGTTCGGTGGGTGGGTTGTTCCGATTCATGAAGATCACCTGCCTTGCCCACAGTATAGCACAATTTGATGATCACGACCACCAGCCACGTCTTTTTCCTTCTTGGCGAATGATCTCCTTTCGTATGTGATCCAGCGCATCTGCTGCCCAAAAGCCACTCAACATGACTCCAAGAACCATCAACAATAAAACGACATCCATATGATCCGTCCTATCTTTTTAGAGCCGGAAACACTTCTGGATCGATGCGTATTTTCCCAAAACCAGCATACTTTCATCCCGGCACAGCTGCGTATCCGGCGTAATGCTCATATCGAGCTTTCCGTCTTTTTTCAGCGCAAGAATGTTGATATTATACTTTTTTCGGATATTGATCTCACCGATCGTGCGATCCATCCATTCCGGCGGAATGGTCACTTCCATGATGGCGTGGTCGTCCTGCAGCTCGATATAATCCAGAATGTGTTCGGAGCTGTATCGGATCGCTGCCCACTTTGCCAGCTGCTTTTCCGGGTAGACCACTTCATCCGCACCGTTGCGCAGCAGGAACTTGGCTTGTACATCCCGCTCTGCACGCGAGACCACAAGCTTTGCGCCCAGCTCCTTGAGCAGTGATGTTGTTTCCAGTGAGTTTTGAAAATTGCCGCCGATGGTTACGATACACACATCAAAATTGCCAACACCAAGGGAGCGCAGAAAGTATTCGCTGGTGCTGTCACCGATCTGTGCATTCGTCACATAGGAAAGCACGGCGTTCACACGGTCTTCGTTGCTGTCGATTGCCATGACCTGATGACCCAGCTCATTCAGTTCCTGCGCAATATGGCGGCCAAAACGGCCAAGCCCAATCAAAAGAATCGATTTCATACTTGTCTCCTTTATCCGATTGCGATTTTCTCCTGCGGCAGACGAGAGTGGGCAGGGCTGCTGCCAAATGCCGCATAGATCAACGTCAATCCACCAACACGTCCCAAAAACATCAGTGCGATCAGCACCCCCTGCGAAAGGATGCCCAACTGCGGCGTGATGCCCAATGTCAGACCTACCGTTGCCACAGCCGAAGCAGTCTCATACAGACAGACCGACATCGGCAGCTGCTCGGCCGCAGCAATGACAAAGGCTCCGAGTAAGAACAGCGTCAAATACATTCCTGCGATGGTGGCAGCATTCTTGACCGCAGAACCATCTATGCGCCGCCCGAAAAATTCGGCATCTTCTCTGCGGCGGAAGGTCGCCCACATATTGGCCAGCAGAACGGCAAATGTTGTGGTTTTCATGCCGCCTGCCGTAGAGCCGGGCGAACCGCCCAACAGCATCAGAACCACCATCAACGCCTGTGAAGTGCTGCCCATCGCAGCAAGATCAGCAGTGTTAAAACCGGCAGTACGGGGGGTAACGGATTGAAACATCGACAATAAAATGCGCTGCCGGGCAGAGCCTGCCGTGAACTCGAAGCAATAAAAGTACAGCGTCGGCAATACCAGAAGAAATGCCGTTGTGACAAGGATCACCTTGCTCTGCATCCGGTAACGGTGAAAATCAAGGCGATATGTACAAATGTCCTCCCATGTCAGAAAGCCAAGGCCGCCAAAGACGATCAGGGCCGCGATCACTGTGGTAAGCAATGGGTTTCCTGCATACCGTGTCAGCGAAACAAATTTTGCACCCTCTGTTCCCAGCAGGTCAAAGCCGGCATTGCAGAACGCCGAAATGGAATGAAACAACGCGTACCAGATCCCGCGCAGTCCATAATCGGCGCAAAATGTCGGCAGCAGCAGTGCAGCACCGACCAATTCAAACAGGGCGGTGATCCGCAGAATAAAGCCTGTCAGCCGCACGATGCCGCCCATCTGCGGGGCAGCAGTAGCTTCCTGCATCGTGCTGCGCTGCTTGAGGGAGATCTTTCGCCCGGAAAGCAGCGCAAAGGCAGCGCCCACCGTAATGACACCCAATCCTCCGATCTGGATCAGAAGAAGGATCACGCTTTGCCCAAAAGCCGACCAGTAGCTGCCGGTATCCTGAACCACAAGTCCGGTCACACAAAGGGCGGAGGTGGAGGTAAACAGTGCCTCATGGAACGGTGTGACGCACCGCTGCTGTGCAGCGATCGGGAGCATCAGAAGCAATGCGCCCACCAGATCGACTGCCGCAAAACCTGCAATAATAACCTGAAAAGAAGAAAAACGGTGCCGCTTGTAACGAGGATATTGAATCATAAAAGCTCCTTTACCTATCCGTGTGCATAAAGATTAGCATGGAATAGATAAAAGAGCCGTAAAGAAAATTGTAGAAATATAAAGATTCCATTAAAATTGATCAATCAACACCAAATAACAAATGCTGGACATCACTAGCTCAAAAAACGGTAATGTCCAGCATTCATTCAGATTTCTAACCCATGGCTCCCGGCCGCATTCTTCAAACATTCTTCCGGGTCGCCGTTCAGAATCAAATCAGCATAGCCCAGCGGGTCGTTGTAAATCCTTGCCTGCTGGAACAGTGAGGAAGGCCAAAGAGAATTTGCTGCGTGGCAGGCGGAACAGGCTCATCACACTGCCAACAAAGAAAAGCAGAGCGTTCCCGACGGGGAACGCCCTGTTGTACATATCTCTGTCGTATGTGGATTTTTCAGGGTGCGTCCGCAGGGGCGCACCCTATTTTTGTTTCATCATGGTTGGGTGTATGTCAAAACGCATTTACCGGTTCTTTTTCTCCTTGGCTGCATCGTGGTTGGTTTTGCGCTGTTCCACCATCTGGGCGAACCATTCCACCATTGCAGGGTCGTCGTGAGCAAAGAAGGCACTGGTTTTGGTATCCAGCGCGGCGATCCTTTCCATGTCCTCAGAGGACAGCGTAAAGTCGAACACTTCCAGATTTTCCTGCATCCGCTCCCTGTGGGTGGATTTTGGGATGACCACCACGCCCCGCTGCAAATGCCAGCGGAGAATGACCTGTGCCACGGTTTTGCCGTATTTTGCGCCGATTTCCGCCAGCACAGGGTTTGTGAACATCTGACTCCGACCTTCGCCAAAGGGAGCCCATGCCTCCATCTGAACGCCGTACTTTTCCATCCATTCCTTTGCCTTGCCCTGCTGGTGCAGCGGATGCACCTCTACCTGATTCACCATGGGTTTGATACGAGCAAAGCTGCACAGATCAACGAGGCGGTCAGGATAAAAATTGGACACGCCAATGGCCCGAATCTTGCCTGCCTCATATAGTTCCTCCAAGGCGTGCCATGCGCCGTAGTAATCAGCAAACGGCTGGTGCAACAAACAAAGGTCCAGATAATCCGTTCGCAGCTTACACAGGGATTCCAGCACAGATGCCTTGGCCTCCTTATAACCGTAATGCTCGACCCAGACCTTGGTGGTCAGAAAAATATCTTTGCGATCCACACGGGATTTTTCGATTGCTGTGCCCACCTGCTCTTCGTTGAAGTAGGATTGTGCCGTGTCGATGGAGCGGTAGCCCACCTGCAAAGCATCCAGTACACAGCGCTCGCATTCCTCCTGTGAGACCTGATAGACCCCATAGCCAAGCTGGGGCATTTTTACGCCGTTATTCAATGTGATATAGTTCATATAAAAGCCTCCCTGCTGAGATGATCCTGTGCTTATCACCGCAACTCCTTATAGGTTTCTTCCGGCACCGGCTCGCACCACTCGTTAGAGGTGCCTTCGCCGGGTACTTCCACTGCCAGATGAGAGAACCAGCAAT
>OGOM01001840.1_pt1 | contig 14178 bp, 14 predicted proteins | sample 1552681 | NCBI WGS metagenome assembly OGOM01 (sample SAMEA2580188, study PRJEB22360) | human gut metagenome | biome: human gut; feature: human-associated habitat; material: faeces | place: Denmark | collected 2008/2010 | reverse complement strand
CGGCGCATTCCCCTGCACGGGACCGGCGCGGGGGATACCGTCGAGCCGCTTCTCAAGTACTGCGAGCTCCAAGGCTACCGTCCCCCGAGCCAGGACTGCTACGGCTGGGCGCGCATGTGCCAGGTGATGGGGAACTTCTTCGGAGGCTCCTTGTCCCTCGGCATCGGTGCCTACACCACGGACCGGCAGATGGATCCCGGCGACAACGGCATCTACGTCATCGAGGGCTGGCGCATCGCCGATCACCTGCGAACGGAGTACGACTCGGACTGGAACCCCATCGGGATGCGCTCCTTCGAGCCTTCCGAAGAGGAGGACTGGCACAAGTTCAACGAGATGCTCCATGCCTTCGACGAGGCGATGCCCGAGGGTTTGAGGCTCGGCGACTTCCTCGATGCTCCCGAGATCCCCACGTCCGAGGTTCGCCTGGGCGACAAGGTCTGGATGCGCGAGTACGAATCCGGCTTCGAGCTCTTCGAGGTCGTCGGCTTCGGCGCGGACGACGCGCCCGGGGGGCTTGCGGGCGCTCCCTTCGTGAACCGCTACGAGCACGACGGCGACTATTCCTGGAACGGCAACAACTACATCGACTCGGACACCTGCCGGATCGCTCCCCGCGAGTGACCGGTCTTTTCGCTGCCAGCCCCGCATGGGCTGGCAGCCTCCTCTCCCTATACAACACTGACTGAAAGGATAGCGAACATGGGATACAGAAGCGAAGTGAAGATAGCCACGACCCGCGAGGGCTACGACCAGATGTGCGAGCGCGTGGATGCGCTCAGCGAGGGCTTGGGAACGTCTCCCCTCATGGGCTCTTGCCGCAAGCCGGATTTCTTCGAGGAGAGCGACGGATGCGTGGTCTTCGGCTGGGACTACATTAAGTGGTACGAGGGGCTTCTCGCCGACGTGAGCAACGTCGCAGACGCGCTCAGCGAGATCGACAAGCGTGGGCTTCCCTACGAGTTCTGCCGCATAGGCGAGAACTGGGACGACATCGAGTTCCGGGCGTCTTGCAACAACGACGAGCTCGCGCTGCACGTCGAGCCGTCGGTCGCCATCGAGATCGTGTAACCGCATCGCTGGCGGGACGCGCATGGTTCGATCGAGATTCCCTCCGATGCCCTCCTGCGCGCCTCGCCCTTTCCTGCCTTATCACACGCACGCTCGCACGGAACCGCTCAGGGCTTTGGCAAGGGCCGCGATACTTTTCCCATTTCTTTTCATGGAAGAGGCGCTCTCCCGATCCCCTGAAAACAAATGCGAAAACTAGCGCGGCAGGGATCGGCCTTCAATATGCCGCTTCGCTTTCCCCCTTGCAAAGCACGCGAACCCGTGCGCCCTCCTGTGTCACAAGGCAAGGCAAAGGGCCGAGCCTAAGGCAACCAGGAGGTCATCATGAAAGAATTCATCGAGAAATCGAACCAGGCAGCGGCAGCGTACCTCAACCGCCGAGGATATGAGATCGTCGAGCAGCCCTGGGAGGACGACATCGACTCGCCCGTGAGCATAGTGGCGCAAGACGAAGACGCCCTCGTTTTCGTATCCGTCGCAGCCCGCAGGGACTCCGATTCGTTCCCGCCAGAGCGCTTGAACCAAGAGGAGCTCGAAGGCTTCGCCATCGGCTGGCTGAAGGACAACTGCGACCGCGCCGACTGCGCCGTCCGCTTCGACCACATCGGCCTGCTCCTCATGAGCCCGGACAGGGCGCTCATCAGACACCACATCAACGTGATGTCCTGCAGCGATATTCCGGAGGAGGAATAACCGACCTCCTTTCCTCCTCTAGAGGAATCCCGCATGCGCCGCCGGGCCGATGGGCTCGGCGGCCTTCGGGGATCAACACGCCAACCATCAGAAAGGATCACTACCATGGGACTCGACATGTACCTGACGAAGCGCAGCGCCAGCGCCCGAGACGATCAAGGAGAAATGGTCGCCTACTGGCGCAAGGCCAACCACATCCACGGCTGGTTCGAACGCAACGTTGCCTACGGCGAGCTTGAGAACTGCGAGCTCTACCCCGTGAGCTTCGAGCAGCTGATGTCTCTCGGGATCACGTGCCAGCTCGTGAAGGCGAACCCGGAGAGCGCGCCGATGCTACTTCCGCGCCAGGAGGGCTTCTTCTTCGGGAGTGACGAATACGATGAGGACTACTTCATGGATGTTGACGACACCCTCGAAATCATCCGCCAGGTTTGCGATGCGCTCCAGGACGGCGACGAGCTCTTCTACCACGCCTGGTGGTAGAAGGCCAGCTGCCTCTTTCTGCATAGCGCTGGGTTATAATCACTCCATCAGAGATGAAAACACAGTCCCCGTCGGGTAGTCGTGGGCGTGCGGAAGGTCTAATCATCAATCCGCATCAGTAACCTGCCTCCTTGGTTGTCCCTTCTCTGCATGGTTTTATAAACACAAAGGGGGAATCACCATGCAGATCAGCGTGTCGTCCACCCTGACCCTCTTTCATGACGGCCAGTTCTGGGTAGGGGTTGTCGAGCATGTCGAAGACGGCAGCCTCGGCGTTGCGAGGATCGTCTTCGGCACAGAGCCATCAAATGAGGAAGTTTTGCAATTCGTTGTGAGCAGATGGGAGAAGCTCTCGTTTGTTGGCAGAAAAGATCCCGACAAGCCAAAAATGGCCAGAAACCCTAAGCGCCGCCAGCGCGAAGCGGCGAAGGCGTTGGAGAAGCCAGCGATGAGCACCAAGGCCCAGCAGGCCCTCTCGGAGCAGCGAGAGGCGATGAAGCAATCCGCAAGTCGGTTGCGAAGGCAGAGGCACTCCGATAAGAAACAGGAGCGCTTCGAGCTCCGTGTGAAGAAACGCAAGCAAAAGCGCCGTGGACGCTAGTTGCCGCTAATCTTGTATAGGAGGTCAGCGGTTCAGCCAAGCACGCAAAGCTTATCCCCATGGATTTGAATAGTTGGTCTTCTGCGCTTTCGGCCAGCTCGAATGCATCTACCAATGGCCAAGGCGTTCCGAATTCCTTTATCCACGCACAGGCAAGCTGTACGGCGATGGCAATAATCAGATACCTTAGAAAAAGGTCGATATTCATACTATCGTCTCGCTTCCGAGTTGTTCGATATGCGTGCGATGGTCTGACCGAATCGCACGTCGCCTCTCAAGGAGTCCCAAAGCCTGTCGCTTTCAAGGGCATTAGCATATGCTTCACGTAATTCTGCAACGGCCTCGCTTCGGGTACGGGCGGTTGCATCGTCTGCCTTGTCCCACAGCATGTCCTCGACTTTATCGAAGAGGCTCGGATTGATCGGATCCGACATGACGGCACATGCTCCATCGAGCGCATCCGCAAAGGCATCGAGCGCCCGAAAGACGTTATCTGCAGGAGCCGTATGCACCAGATTCTTCGCCTGCTGCAAGCGGATGGCAGGCATGAGCGTTGGGAAAATCGAGGCGAACGCCCTGTCTGGCTGCAAAACCATAGCCAGGTCAGCCAGCTCGTTCAATCTGGAATCATCAACCATCGGCACCATGGCAGCCATCATGGATTGCGCTTCCAGAAGGGATATGAGGAGCGCCCGCTGCAGGACGACCAAGGCCTCTTCGTTGCGGCCAGCCTCGCGATGGAGCTGGGCCAGCAAGGCAGCTTGCAGGTTCGGCTCCTTCCGCTCATAACCATCGAGCAGCTTCTCGGCTTCGTGTTCGCGACCGGTCCATAGCAGAATCCGGACAAGAGACGGAAGCTCGACTGCCACTCCCGCTTCTGAGGGGGAAAGCTCCATCACGCGCCTTATGACGCGCTCGGCCTCATCGGCACATTGCAGCGACTCATCTTCAAGAGAGTCACCATTGAAACCGGGAAGCTTGGGTATCTGCGCGAATAGCGCCGCTCCCATCATGCGCAGAAGCTCCCAGCATGTCCAATTCTCCTGCACTTGCTTCCGCACGTAGTCAAGGCCAGTATTGTAGTCTTTGCCAAGGAGCACCAAGGCGGTTTGATATGCCGCATTGATGCTTTCCTTGTCAAGTTCTTGGGAGCGGCCGAAAAGATCGTCGATGGAAGTTGAGTAGAGGTCCGCGATGGCGGGGAGCAATGAGATGTCTGGCATGCTCTGTCCGCATTCCCATTTCGAGACAGCCGCCTTAGTTATGCCAAGGTGGTTCGCTACTTCTTCCTGCGTAAGGCCGTTCTCTGAACGAAGTCGTGCGAGCGTTTCGTTAATTCTAGTATCCATCTTTGTTCCTTGCTCTAGGGATACATACATTATCCGAATGGCATTGAATGCAGACAAGCGAGCGTCAGGACTCTTTCGATTGCTTGCAGTCAACCGATAGTTGATTCTGCTATCCACATCGTTAGCGTTCTAATGCCAAAGTTGCATGCAGTCAGTGCTTTCAAAACCCAAAACCGTACAATTCTGTACGGTTTTGGTGTACAATGGGAACGTAATACAAACCAGCCCGCATCTCATTCCACCATCCGGAGGTGTGGCGAAGACGCAAGAATCGAGGCGATTCCATGCTCACACATGAATCTCAACGTCCTTCCTCCTACACGGCGGCTAAGCGCCACGAACGCAATTCTTGGGATAAATACCCAACTTGGATGTTGTAGGCGCTTAGACGCCGAATCCAGCAAGTATCGCATGGCGTATTACATCTTCGATTCCTTGTGCCATGCAACTTGTCCCCGAGATGCGTTCGAGCAGTTATGTCGCCGAGCAATTTGTGGGCTCGGCTCCGATGAATCCCGGGGAGCGCAGCTTGGCGACATCCGGCTCAGAGCCGAATGGGCACAAGCTGGCGGGGGATCCCCCGCGCCCCTAGGGAAAAGCAAACACGTCAGGAGGAAACGATGAGCAAAACCAACAAAGATCGGACACTGAGCTTTCGCCTTGCCGAAGACGATTACCAGAAGCTGGTGGAGCGCTGCCGCAAGGCCGAGCTCTCCAAGTCAATGTACCTTCGCTACCTCATCCGCATCCCGATCGTCTGCGATGAGGCAACCGAGGGAACCGCGCCGTGCATCGTCCTAGATAAAAGGTCGATCCGCGACATCTCGCGGGAGCTCACCCGCTGGGGCTACCACTACAACCAGGCTGTGCACGCGATGAACTCCATCAACTACTACATCGCCCACGGCAAGGGTGACTCTCGCCTGTTGGACGAGAAGACGGAGTGCATCGAGGTCGAGCTCGCCACCGTGAACCGCAATGCAGAGCGTATCGTCTACGAGATCGCGAAGCTCCAGGACAAGATGATCGTCGAGGCCCAGTGATGCCGATCCTGAAGGCCATAGCAGGGCATGGGGGAACGGCTGGCATACGCAGATACCTTGAGAAGGGGAACCGAGCGCTCGCGCGGGATGTGATGAATCTCCCCATGGAGGAATGGGTTGGCGAGGCGCACGGCGAACATTCGATCAACGTGGAATGGGACGTCGAGATGGACAGGACGCGCGAAGCCTACGGGACGAACGTCCCCTGGCGCGGCCTGGATGCCAGGACGTTCGAGCATTTCGTAATCTCGCCCGATCCCGAAGACGGAATCGATCTGGATGCGCTGCGCCGACTTTCCCGCGCTTGGGTGCAGAGGCACTTCAAGGACTTCGAGGTGGCGATCGTCTACCACGATGACAACGAGCGGGGTATCCCGCATGCACACGTCGTCGTCAACAACGCGAATCTCAAGACCGGCTACCGCTGCCACATAAGCAAGCCGGAAACGCTCAACCAAGAGCTTCAGGACATGGCGCGGGAGATGGGCTTGTCTGGCCTTTCCAACGTCATGCCAAAACGGGGCGGCAAAGGGCAGAAGTCAGAGCCGAGAAGTCGCCAGGCGGTCTACTTCGGACGTGCAGAAAGGGAGATCATGCGCTCAGGCGGCTACTCATGGGTTGGCGACATCAGGGCGCGAGTCGCCCTTGCAAAGAACACCTGCATAACCGAGGGCGAGTTTAGGACTGCCCTCGCTAAGCTCGGCATCTCGGTAGAAGACAACTCCGAGAAAGCACGCCGCGATGATTGGATATTCGCGCTGGCCGACGATCCGACCAAGCGTGTGTCGGGAGAGCGCCTCGGCTTTACCTACGGGAAGCAAATGCTGCTCAACCGCTTTCAACGCCAAGGGGCATACATCCCCGAAGCTCGCACCGTCTCACAGATCCGCCAGAGGGCTGCTAGCGCTGTGGCGTTGAACGACCTCGCCGACCTCTCAAGGCTCTCCGCCGTACTGGAAACATGCGCGAAGTTCAACGTGAGGAGTCTAGGCGATTTCGATCGAAGGTTATCGACCCTGCAGCGTCGAGGAAGCGAGAACAGCGAGGGCTTCAGGAGACTGATAGAGGCACGGTCATACGCAACGGAGAAAGGTCTTATGCAGCGCGATGGTGGTACGCCTGTTGCAGCGACGAGGATGCGCGGAAACCAGAGTTCTAGCCAGCGCACTCGCGAACAGGAAGCAGAACGCGCAAGGGCGAGGGAAAGGAGTGGCAGATGATAGTGAAGATCACCTACGACGACCAGCGGCTCGACGTGTTCGACACATCCACGTTCACAGCACCTCTTCCCCTCGGCAAGACCAATATGCTCACGAACTTCGAAGTCCGTTTCGACACCATGGGAGAGGGAGGACTCTGGCTTGCCGCCCACAGCTATCAGGCATGCGGCGAACGCGAGGATGAAGGCGACGAGGTTCCAGTCGCGAGGCGAACGAAGGGATGGTGCTTCCTCCTTTCCTCCGCTGAGGAACTTGAGCATGTGGAGCTCGTGGTGGTCGATGGCGAGGCGATTATCAAGCGGGTTCTCGGCCACCTGATAGACCTCCAGAGTTTTGACGAGGCAGCTTACGAATGCACGGGGACATCCTCTGCCGGGCTGCATGCTCGAATAGCAAAACTCTACGAATACATGCAGGCGATAAGCGGAGAAGAGTCCCCGGACATTCCGGGAGTGGACAGGGATACGGTTATTGCATGCGTGAAGGAATATGCGAAAGCACAGGCCAAAAGCGACAAAGAGAGCGAAATGGAGTGGGGAGATGTCGATGAAGTTGGTTGGTAGCTTCGTGCGTTGGCTTATCAAAGCGGTGTCCCACTTCATGTAGGAAGGTGAGGTAGATGAAGATCAGCGAGTTGACCAGAAGCGACAAGGGAAAGCTGGCGGCGGTCTGCGCAGTCCTGATCGCCTTGCTCGCTTTGGGCGTAGCGTTCGTATCCTGTTCGGGCGACGTGAACGCAAGGGGAATCGGAGCAAGCCATGCTGTCGCAGACATAGCAGACGGTGCCTTCGATGACATCGATGCGTCTGAGGCTGTCGAGCCCGGTGAAGCGAAAGATGGCTCCATCGCGCAACAAGCGGAGGCCGTGGAGTCTTCAGATGACGAGGCAGTCTCGCATGAAGGTGATGGCGCTGTCGACGCGGCTGCAGCGGCACCAGGACAACCAACCTCAAGCTCTTCTCGCCCTGAAGCGAAGAGCGAATCCAAGCCGAATACCTCCGCCCCTGCGCAAAGCGCGTCGCAGAAGAGGTGGATTGAGGACACCGAGCAGGTTTGGGTCGTGGACAAGGCCGCATGGACAGAGAGCGCCCCCGTCTACTCCACCGTGGAGGTCTCAATCTGCAACATCTGCGGACAGGACGTCACGGGAAACACCTCCGCGCATGCGAAGGCTCATATGAAAGCTGGAGAGGGTTCGGGGCACCACAGCGAGGTGCGCCGCGAGATCACGGGCTACAGCACCGTGAGCCATCCCGAAGAGGGCCACTGGGAAACCAAAGTCTTAGGTGGTCATTGGGAATAAGAAGCTATCCGAGCCCTATGAAGACGAATTCTCTGGTTTATTTCGCTATGATCATGAAAATCAGAACGACGATGAGGCCGAATATTGCACCCGAGCAAAGCTTCAGGATGGTTGAGATAGCCAGATGCTTGCGACTGAAAGCATCGCCGTTTTTGACTCTCTCTGCTGGTATTCCTAGCAGCGCATCAGATATCAGTTCGGACGCCCAGTAGGCTTATCGCCCTCGTCGGCATGAAATCTCTTCTCTTGCACGCATCCGCCTCTGCAAATCTTTCTCTCGTTATTCAATCTCGCATCCAGACAAGAACGTCTCAATCGCTTTGCAAAACCGCTCTGGGTTATCCAGAAATGGGGTATGCCCAGCGTTCTCGATGGTGACCATTTCCTTCTTCTCAGCTGTGATTCCCGAATAGTACTCAGCCACCATGTCTGTCGGCGTGATCCAGTCGCTATCGCCTTGGATAAAGCAGATTGGGATGTCGTATTCGCTGCTCAGCTTCGTAACATCGAATCGGAAGTACATGTAGTCCACCAGTTTGCTCTGAGCGTCGAATATGCTCTTGGTATCGCTCTCGAATAGAAACCACCTTATGTCGTCCCAAAGCATTTCTGGCGCAGTTACTCCCATGATTGCCTGCTCCATGCCCGACATCTCGCCATCGGATCTCAGAAACTTCAACGATGTGATGATCATCTCTTCAAGCGATTCTGCGTTCACCTGATCTATGCTCTCTGCCTTTGAGAGTTCCCCGATGTGTTGCACTAGCAGCGCGGAATCATCCTTGTTGCCGCTAGCAGAAGCCGCCCGGGACGCGATTTGCGCTGCATGGATCTTTCCTTGCGAGAAGTCAGTTACCTGCCCCACGCCGATATAGGCGGCCACCTTTTCGGGATGGGCGTTCACGTACTCCATCCCGAGAACCGTTCCCCATGAGTGCCCTGCGATGACGATCTTCTCTTGGTTAAAGCGTTCACGCAGGTAGTCGACTACCTCATCTGTATCAGCGAGCAGCCGTTCGATGGTCAATTCGCCGCAGTCTTCGTTTCTATAGAAAGTCCGTCCGCATCCACGTTGCTCCCAATAGGCAATCGTGTAATCCTTCTCCAATGGGCGCTGGTAATAGTAGGTCAGATACGACAGCGGATTTCCAGGGCCTCCGTGAAGCCACAGTATGACTGGGTTACCCTTGTCCTCGCTGCGGATTTGCAGGTATTGCTCAATGCCGCCTGCTGGGACATAGATGCCCTCTTGGATGCCCGTATCAGTGTCGATTCTTGACTGATGTGAATTGTAGGCACGTGCGGCAACGATGGCTAAGATCGCAATCAGGATCACAGCGCATACTAGTGCGATCGCTATAAGCACCATCTTCTTTACCAATCCGCGTGAACTTCGTGAATTCTCATTCATCCGAGCCTATCCTTCGCTCGCGTTCAGCATGATCGCTTCGACGTCCAGATCAGCATCTGTTAGCGCAAGCTGGTCGGTTGCAAAGTCCAACACGAGCGAATACACCCGCTCTTCTGTGCAATCCAATACGCCAGCCACGACAAGCGACGCGATCCCGTGCGTATATACGACCGTTCTTTGAAACAGCTGTGCTGCTTGCTCTTGACTGATATCCAGTTGCTGGTGCAGTCCATTTATCAATGCAGCGTTGCCCCTGTCGGTCAGAATCGAGTCGAACCCGCCCCTGCCATACTCCCTGCTCTCTCCCATGTAAACGAAGCGGAACAGGTTAGGGGCGTCGAAAGCCAAGTCGATGTATGCACGTCCGACCCGCCAGAACGCCTCTATGGCATTTGTCGTTGTCGGCGTCATCTTCTGGTTCGCATAGGCGACGGCTTCTTTTGCCAGCGCCTTCCTCATGCTATCCATGTTGCCGAACTGCCAAGCTATCGGCTGAGTGGAGCACCCAAGCTCTTTGGCAACGCTCTTGATGTTCACGGCTGAAAAACCGTCGCGGATAAGAACGTCCATCGCGGTTTTCAGGATTCTGTCTTTTGTGATCTGTACTTGACGCGGCATGCCCCACCTATAATATCAATATGTTTATATAACGTACTTTATATTATGTGTTCACTGTGGTCTCGTCAATGATGTAGTGGTGAAGAATTGCTCCAACACGGTGAGCCATGTGAAGAAGAAGGACATTTGGCAATCATGGCGACCGGCGGTCATCGGGAACAGGTGGATTTCAACACAGATGAACTGCCGAACGATTAAATACAATATTCGGGTAAAAGTGACGACCCCTATTGAATTTAAGGCAAGGGGTCGATGGTGGGTTAGAAATACATGCTTCCTTATCGTCTTTGAGAAAGCGGCCAGTACGCTTCAGTTTCTAGTCTTCCTCGGCTTGGCATAGACAGTTCGGCAACGAATTGGATGACTTGATGGTCTCAAACCGCTGGTCAATATCTTCGCAATATGCTTCGCGGTTCTCTACAAGATCATTGATGACAAGATAAAGCTGATCATAGATGGCTTTTTCAACTGGATTAACGATAAATCTTTCCTCTGTGCACTCATCAAGTTCGACCGTTTCATTAGAAGCAACATTTCTGACGAGTTCGAGTATGTCTTCTTTCTCGATATCGATAACGGGTACCCAATTGTTTTCCTTTTTGAAAAATGCTTTATGCTCGTCGTCAATTCGTAGTAATTCCATAGCGTTTCGCCCTTTCTGTATAAGCATGTTCTCCGGCTTCCATAGTGAATAAAAGCACTTCGGACATGGACACTTCGTGCGCCTCCAGATTCCGAAGTTGGTCAGATGTGAAGCATCCTGAATAGACGTCGTACTTTCCCGTGTCTTTATCAAACGTCGTTAGTATTACCCAATCCGGGCTTATCGAGACACCCAAAGTGTTGTTATGGGTCACCAGAAAGACAGGAGTAGTATCTGCTAGGTCGTTAATCATTTGCGAGACTGCAGTATTAAGAAACGGATTATCAAACGATGACTCAGGTTCGTCTATCAATACGATGTCTTTTCCCTTAGCTTTATTAAGCTCATTCAATAGGATATATTCAGCTCTCTGACCACCGGAAAGCTTTGATCCAGACTCGGTTTCAAAAATATCGGTATCTATACTGAAGAGTAGGTGGCACGTATACGGAGTCGTGCTGCTCTCTAAATTTCTTAATGCCCATACTCTCCTTTTTGTATCCCCCTCATCTTTGTATAATGCGCTGATTCCCGGATCTTGCTTGATATTTGCTGGCAATCCCTTCTTTCCCTCCGTAGCGCTAGTGATTCTTCGGCGAGTTCTTCGCTTCTGGAATTTTGCAACAGGCTCGCTTTGAAGCTCCTTGGTATCAGAGAGTTTATCCATAACCCCTGAAAGCAAGTGTTCCCTATATGCATATTTGAATAACTCGCGTACTGGAGCTTGAGACGGCAGTGGCTTACGGCTCGTCTTCCCTTTAAGAGCGTCTTGAATAGACTCGCAGATATTATTGACTATTTCCTTTTGCTTCTTATCTTCGACACTTTCGCGTAATAAGCCATAAATTTGAGAGTATAGCTTTGCTAGATTATCTAGCCCAACAACATCATCTATGACCTTGGATCGGCGTTCATCCGAATATAGCAATTTAATTGCTTTGAGTAGGTTCGCATCATGTTTTATCCCCGCGTCCTCCAAGTCGAAAAGGTATAGTTGACAGTTGTAAATAGGAAGTTTAGAACAGTCATTAGCTGGGGACTTCGCATAGATAATTAGTTCGTCAAGATAGTTCTTCGCTGCATCTTCAATCTGATCATGGTTCTCCTGCGTGTAGTCATTAATCATCTCTTGTAAAGGCTTGAAATACTCCCTGAAGAAACGCTGATCGTCTTCCTTGACGGTTTTATCAAACTCCTTCTCCGAGGCTTTGGAGGCAATATCAAATTGATGTATCCAGAAGGCCTCCCCGTCATCGAACGAGTCGGCTATGCGCTTGAGAGTTACTGATTTCCCCGTGGATCTCTCACCGATTATGATATTTAATCTTCTTGAGGCGGGGAGTCCACTAGGTAGAATCCTAAAAGTTCCCTCGCCTTCGAAGAGCGAGACGTTTCGTTTGGATGCAAATGCACGCTTTATTGCTTTAATAGTAAGTTGATCGACTTCAAGACATGTCCATCCATAGCGATACCTGATATCTTTCGATTCTTTGTCGCTTTCTGGCATTTTGAATCCAGGCCTTGAATCGCTGAATACGACCAATGGCTCTTCTGAAGCATCATTTTCTTGAAGCCAGCGTTGCTCGTTGCTGACCTCCAAAGCATCGATTCCTACTGACTTCCTAATCTTCTCTAAAGTTGCAGAATCCAGGTGTTTATCCTTTTTATAATGGGGGATAACAAGCCATTTTTCTAAGGAGGGATAAGCATTCAGCACGTCTTCCCAGTCTACGAAGCTACTATTGTCTGGGCAGAGCTGGGAAATAATGTTTGATCCAGCGACAAACTCTTCAAGAGAGTCCAAGTCGGCTATGATGAGCACGTGACCAAATCCAGATTGCTTGGCAACGTTAATCTCAATTCCGGGAAATACGGTAACCGATAGCGCTTCGCTGATCTCTTTGTAGTTGTCAGCATAAAACCCGTTGTGGTTAGTGATTGCAATCGCATCTAATTTCGACTCTTCAATGTAATGTGCCAGAACATTGATGTCGAACTCAAATCCTTTAGCATCTGACGGTGTTGCAATCGAGTGAATATGGAAGTCAATTCGCATCTCAAACCTCATCCATAAACTAAACTGAACCGATTGAGTAAGTTGTTCGTACGCTGTAGGTCACACCATCGTCCAGTGCGGCGAAATGCTTACGGGCACAATCGATCTTTGCGGCCTCACGGGGGCGTGTTGCCGGATCGATGTTGCCGCCACCTTTGGTCTCTACGACGAAGAACACGCGCTTGCCGCCGTACTCGTCTTCGGTCACGTACGCCCAGTCCGGGTTGTAGGATCCGACCGGCGTATCGATGGTGAACTTGCTCGGCAGCTTCGCGAACACCTTCACATCCTCAGCCATGTCCAGGTCGTAGGCGAACGGCCTCTCGACGGTCGACGAGTCGTACACCACGTAGTTGTAGATGGATTTGTTGTGCTTGGGCTCGTAGGCATTCTGATCGAGGTAAGCCGTTAGATCTTCTACCTCCAGCACCTCCATGGTGTACCAGTCGCTCTCTGGGAGCTTCGTGTACTTGATGCCATTGGAGAGCACTTCGAGTTTCGCGCGATCGACCTTGGCTGCAACTTGGGTGAGGAAGGTGGCAGGGTCGATCGCGAACTCATCGAAGCGGTTGCAACCTTCAAGGATGCGCTTGATCGTGGAGCGCGTGAGACCCACCGCATCCTGCAGCTCCCAGATTGGGTCGGGAAGATCGTAGGCGCGAACCGCAGACGTTTTCACGATGGCGGTTCCGGTCATGGAAGTGTCGATGCCTGCTTCGTCAATGGAGAGGTCAGCGCGCGAGCTAATGACCTCGACGGGGCGCACCTCGGGCATGTGGGAGATTCCCTCGATGGCTTTCTCGACGAGTTTGTCGGTATCGACCTCAAGCTCGTAGCGCGTGCGCTTACGGATCTTCTCCCAGAGCTCCTGGAAGGCGGGTTCGTCGGTAACGTCCTTCTTGAGTTCCACCGTCACCTCGTTGCTCTTGTCCTTGATGACGAGCTTCTTCGCCTTGTTGGAGATGATGGCCTCTACCTGTTCTTTGACTGGCTCGAACTCAGGTGGCAATTCTACGATGTGGTACTCAACATCGTGCTTGAGCTCGGGCGTTATCGCGCCTTTCTCGGTGACCATGCCGTTGTCGAGGAAGTACTCATAGAGGGCCTTCGACCCCTCGAAGCCGAGCATCTCCTCGTCGCCGTTTTCCTTCTCTACGACGATCTTGGTGAACGACTCCGGCGTAAGGATTCCGAACTTGTAACCGTCCTTCTCGAACTCCTTTTGGAGCCCGCGCGCGAACTCGTCGTACGATTCGTTGGCGATGACGGTGAGGACGTTCACGCTCGGGTCGTGGCTACGCTCGCCCTGCTGGTTCACACAGAGACGGAGGCCGCGGCCGATCTTCTGGCGCTTGGTGAATTCGTTCCCGCTGTCCACGAGCGTGCATATCTGGAAGATGTTCGGGTTGTCCCAGCCCTCTTTGAGCGCAGAGTGGCTGAAGATGAGATACTGATTTTATCAATGATATTTCGCAATAGCCAGCAATGAACGCTTGCATTGCGCAAGACGTTACATTATCTTCTGAAACATATAGCGCACCTTGTCCAGGCGGCTGTTTGGACGGCGGGGCTGGATGACTGGCTTGCCGACAGCGGCCTGATACCCTTTCAGTTCTGTAAGGCATACGCTCTGCCCGTTGGTGTAAAAGGCCAGATCAGTACGGTATGCCTGTATACAGCGGGCGGG